>Ga0233443_1000544_pt1 | contig 40604 bp, 37 predicted proteins | sample SI_123_September_2_FD_182784 | JGI IMG/M metagenome (GOLD analysis project Ga0233443, IMG submission 182784) | Seawater microbial communities from Saanich Inlet, British Columbia, Canada - SI_123_September2016_200_MG | ecosystem: Environmental > Aquatic > Marine > Inlet | place: Canada: British...
TATTGAAAAGGCTAAAACCTGGAGAGAACGACAAGAACTGTTTCATGGCAAAGACCCACTACGATGTCGAATTTGCAACAAAATAATGAAATTTTCTTCAGCTTATTATCCCCCTGTGTCAGACTAGTTGTCGCCTCTAAATTTTAATTAGAGGTAACAAAATGAAAGCAAAATTCACACAATCATTTAAAATACAGGCAGTAAAAAAAGCACTCAATCGTTCTAATGGTACAACTGTAAAAAAAATAGCTGATGAGCTAGGTATTGGGCAGTCAACTTTAGGTAAATGGATAATAAAGTCTAGAAATAATGAATTGGAAAAAACAAGTATAATCAATGTAACAAAAGAAAAAAGGCCGCAAGACTTTAATCTAGAAGAAAGAATGGATCTTATTATTAGTTGTAGTAGCCTTAATGAGTCAGAAGTGAGCCAGCTATGCCGAAAAAAAGGTATTTTTTCTCATCATATTAAACAATGGACAGAAAATTTCACTCAAGGTCAGATAACAAATATGAATTCAAATAATAGCAATGAAAACAAGCAATTGAAGGCTGAAAATAAAGCATTAAAGAAAGAGATTAATCGTAAAGATAAGGCTTTAGCTGAAACAGCTGCTTTACTAGGAGGCTGTCCGAAAATAGAGTTTGTGAAATTTACACCGCAACATATTGCGTTTTATTACTTGATGATACACTGTATATTGTGGTTAATTTTTAAAAGTTTGCATTCTCGGACAGCCTCCTAGTGCTTCAAAAAAAAGTTCAGGAAATTTGGGGAAGCAACGAGGTCAACTTACAGTGAGTCATGAGAAAAAAGCAATCATTGAAATGATTCAAGAAGCCCAAAATTCAGGTGCTAAACAATCAACAGCTTGTGAAATTATTGGCATTAGTAGAAAAACATTGCAACGTTGGTCTCAATTGGAAAACCTTCAAGATGGTCGAATTGAAGCAGAACGAAAACCATCTAATAAATTAACCGAGTTGGAATATGAACGAGTTTTGCAAGTAGCCAATGAACCAGAGTACGCCAACCTATCACCAAGTAAAATTGTACCTAAACTTGCTGATAATGGTATTTATATTGCTTCTGAATCAACATTCTACCGAATTTTGAAAGCAGAAAAGCAGTTGCGACATAGGCAAAAAGCAAAGCCATCCAAACAAATTAAAAAGCCTAGAGCATTATGTGCAACCGCTCCAAATCAGCTTTATAGTTGGGATATCACCTATTTGCCAACACAAGTCAGAGGAATATATTTATATCTTTATTTGGTGATGGATATCTACAGTCGAAAAGTTGTTGGTTGGCAAGTCTATAAAAATGAATCTAGTGCACAAGCAGCAGACTTAATGACAGATATTTGTTGTAGGGAAAATGTTAATCCTGGTCAAGTCACGTTGCATTCTGACAATGGTAGCCCAATGAAAGGAGCAACAATGCTGGCGACATTACAGCAATTAGGCGTAGTACCCACATTTAGCAGACCATCGGTGAGTAATGATAATCCTTATTCTGAATCTCTTTTCCGTACTCTAAAATATAGACCAGAGTATCCTGAAAAACCTTTTGTGAGTTTGGATAAAGCTCGAGATTGGGTGAAAGAATTTATTGATTGGTATAATGAGGAACATTTACACAGTGAAATAAGATTTGTCACGCCAGGACAACGTCACAGAGGCGAAGATGTAGAAATACTGGCTAAACGAGCACAGGTTTATCAAAAAGCTAAATTAAAAAATCCTAATCGCTGGTCAGGTGAAATACGAAACTGGAATCCAGGCAAAGAGGTCTATCTTAATCCTGAAAAACAAGAGGAGAAAATAAAAGAAAACAAGGCGGCATAAATTTTAACTTTAGGCGACAACTAGCTTGAAATCCGCCGCTCAAAAAACAAACTGAAATTCCCATCAAAAAAACACATCACCCAATGACTGAACATAAAAAAGGTGATACTTGTCATGCAGGAACCTTATATAAATATGAACCTGCTTCTTTGCTCAGAATTACCGGAAAAACGCCTTACGAGACAGAACACCACTTATCTGCACGATTGCGCTGCAACACCTGCGGTCAGTTTTTTACCGCATCCTTGCCGAATGAAGTTTTGGCTGATGGGTCCCCGAATCAAAAATATGGCTATTCAGCTCGTACTTTAATGGTTTTAACCAAATATTTTTCCGGTAATCCATTTTACCGACAAGATAGTTTGCAAACACTATTGGTCATGCCGGTGAGTTTCTGGATGAAATACTGTCCAAACGTCAGACTGGCAAACCTCCACCAATTTTAATGAGTGATGCCAACCCGACGGTCATGACCGCTTTGCATGCCGCTTGCAATTCCCATGCGCGCCGACAGTTTGTGGATATACTGGAGAGCTTTCCTGATGAAGTTGAGAAAGTGCTCGATCTATACAAAATCATCTGGAAAAATGAAGATACTATTGCTGAAAAAAATATGACGGCATCAAAACGACTGCAATTTCATCAACAACATTCATTACCCAATATGCAGTCAATCAAAGATTGGGGAGAACAATGCTTTTTGAATGAAAGTGTTGAACAAAACAGTGGACTGGGTAAAGCCATTGCTTATTTCAACCGTCATTTTGATCGTTTAACTCTGTTTTGCAAAATAGAATCGGCACAAATCGATAACAACTACATGGAAGCCATGCTGAAATTGATTGTCAGGAACCAAAAAAATGCCAGTTTTTTCAAAAGTGCGTCCGGTGCCGCCATTGCAGATGTGCTAATTATTGCTACCTGCATGCAAAATGGTATCAACCCATTTGATTATCTGAATGCCATTCAGAGGAATCAGCAAGCAGTTAAAGAAAATCCATTGTCATGGTTACCATTGAATTTCTCTGACATTGTTTCAATTAATTGATTTTTTGTACGGTAAAGTATTGGCGTGTATTTGTCACGCTATGCTGCCGTAAGCTCACCATTTTTTAACTACTGAATACTATTGTACTCATTAAGATAAATCTTCACACACTTAGAACTCTGCCAGAGTCTCTGTCTGATTATCTTGTGCAATATACAACATTGAAAATCAAAAAAACTATAAAACTGACTCACCCTGCATAAGCTGCTCAATGGTTTCTGGTTGGCGAATAATAAAATATTCATCAGTATCCACCATTACTTCTGCACCGCGTGGTCGACTATTGTAATTTGAACTCATGGTGAAACCATAAGCACCTGAGGAACGTACAGCAAGATAATCGCCCGAACAAATTTTTAAGGTTCTTTTTTTGCCTAAAAAATCGCCTGTTTCGCAAATAGGGCCAACCACATCATAAGATGATTCTTGCGTATCGTCCTGCCTGATATTAACAGGAATAATTTCTTGCCATGACTGATATAATGCAGGACGCATCAAGTCGTTCATTGCAGCATCTACAATGGCAAAGTTTTTATCTTCTGCATTTTTGATATATTCTACTTCAGTAACCAAAATACCTGCATTGCCAACAATGGCTCGACCTGGCTCAATGATAATTTCCATGGGAATATTGGTCATTTTTTGCATAATGGCATTGCCATACTCAGCAGGTAAGGGTGGTTGCTCATCTTGATAGCAAATACCCAATCCACCACCTAAATCAAGGTGCTGAATCTTAATACCCACATCACTGAGTTTTTGGTTTAATTCTAAAACTCTATCTAATGCATCAAGAAATGGCGTTATCTGGGTCAATTGAGATCCAATATGACAATCAATTCCAACAACTTTTATATGGGACAATTGGTCAGCAATGATATATTGATCAAATGCTTTTTTAATATCTATACCAAATTTGTTGTCTTTAAGACCTGTTGCAATATAAGGATGAGTCTTGGCATCAACATCTGGATTCACCCGAATAGATACTGGCGCTATGACATTTAAATTAATAGCAACTTGATTTAACCTGATGAGTTCTTCTTCTGATTCAATATTGAAGCATTTAATACCAACTTCCAAAGCACGCTTAAGTTCATGGGATTTTTTCCCAACACCAGAAAAAACTATTTTAGAGGCTTTTCCACCTGCTTTTAAAACACGTTCTAGCTCTCCGACGGAGACAATATCAAAACCCGAGCCTAATTTAGCCAAGAGGCTTAAAATAGCCAGCGTAGAGTTTGCTTTAACTGCATAGCAAATAAGATGAGGGTGCTGAGGAAAAGAATCATTGAAAGCATGCCAGTGACGTTCAATGGTTGCTTTTGAATAGAGGTAGAAAGGCGTATCAACTTTTTGTGTTAATAGGTTAATATCCACATTTTCAGCAAATAACTGATTATTTTTGTATTGAAAATAGTCCATAAAAAATAGATCAGTTAATTACATAAGAGTTATAAATATAAAATCATTTCTGATTAGAAACTTTTTGAGTTTCTGTGGGTTGATAAAGCTCACCTTTTTGGCCACATCCAAACATGAATGTGCTGGTTAGAATAACAGCAAAAGCCAATACAATTGTACACCGACCAAGACATAAATTCACAGTCAGATTTCTCCTTAGTTTTTCATATATTATTATTTTTATTATCAATGTTTTAGTTGCTACTTTTTAAAATAACAAATTAACATTGTCCCTTATATATATGATTTATCAAATAATATTATCGCGCTATTGTGTATTTTACTAATAATTAAGAGTGTTATCCTCTTTTTGCTAAGTATAATCCTAATTTATGAGGATGAACAGTGATTATTGAATATTTTCATGTGTTATTTATGCAAAAAACTGTCTTGTTTTTACAATAAATGTGGCTATTTTGTTGAAGTGTCGCCATTTTGTATTTTCCTGTTGTCACATAATTTCTGACTCAATCGTGATAAAAATAATTGATGTGAATAAAAGTCACTATCAAATATTTGTAATGACATCCTTGTAAATAACATAAAATAATGTAGTAAATACAGCTTCATTTATTCACTCATTTATGCAAAATAATAATGCCGTCTAAACCATCAATTCAAGTCAATCAGTTATGCTTAAATTATGGCCATTTTGAGGCTGTGAAAAACATTAATTTCAACTTAAAGTGTGGAGAAATTATTGGTTTTTTAGGTGTGAATGGTGCAGGGAAATCAACCACCATAAAAATGCTAACTGGCAATCTTGCCCCGACTCAAGGCGACGTTATTATCTCTGGATTTAGCCTATCCGATGATTCAATCCGAGCCAAAAACTGTCTGGGCTATTTACCCGAAAACCCACCCCTTTATAATGCAATGAGAGTAGATGACTATCTATTGTTTTGTGCCAAAATTCACCATGTCAAAAAACAACAACTGAAAGAAAGCCTCGACAACGTAAAACAACGTTGCGGCATCACTTCAGTAGGTCAAAAAATCATTGGTCAATTATCGAAAGGCTATCAACAACGCATTGGTATTGCTCAAGCAATTATTCACCAACCAGCTTTTATCATACTGGATGAACCCACGGTTGCACTTGATCCCGTTCAAATTATTGAAGTCAGGCAATTAATCAAAAAATTAAGCCAACATCATGGCGTGATATTTTCTACTCACATTCTATCTGAAGTCACGGAACTTTGTGATCGTGTTATTGTGATTGATCATGGAAAAATAATCTACCAAGACTCAATTGATGAACTTAAAACCAGACTACAAACCAGTTCACTCAGCCTTGCATTCACAACACCACCGAACATCGACACATTATTAAAAATCGCCCCTATTACACAAGCCACACAAATTGACAATCAACATTTTAAAGTTGATTTTGATAAAACAATTAATCCTGCAGAATTAATTGTTGAACAATCAGTGATCAATCATTGGGGACTCTATGAACTCATTCCTCAGCAGCAAAAATTGGAAGACCTTTTTTTAAACATGGTCTCAAGGTCTTGATGAAATGATATTAACCATTGCACAACGTGATTTTAAACAGTTTTTATTGTCACCCATGGCATGGATTGTTGCGGGATTGATTCAGTTTATTTGTGCCTGGTTGTTTTTTAAACAGATTGAACAATTTGCTGAATTACAAGCCAAATTAAGCTTATTAAAAAGTTCTCCAGGACTGACAGAATGGGTGGTAATGCCAACTTATAGCGTTTTAGGTGTCATCATATTATTAGCCATACCCTTTATCACCATGCGTTTAATCAGCGAAGAACGTCAGGCAAAAACACTTTGTTTATTAATCAGCGCCCCCATTTCTCCTGCTCAAATTATTTTGGGAAAATATTTTGCGGTACTGAGTTATTTTTTGTTGATTATTGGTTTAATCAGTTTAATGACGCTTTCTTTGTTGGTAGCGGCTCAGTTGGATTTTGGTCAAATCATTGCCTGTATTTTGGGTGTATTTTTATTAACCAGTAGTTTTTGTGCCATTGGACTGGCATTTTCAACTTTTTCAAAACAACCTGCAACGGCAGCATTTAATACCTTTGCCTTGTTATTTTTTATGTGGATAATGCATTTACTGGGATATTATAAGACCAGCCAAATTATTCAGTGGTGCTCAATGATCAAGCATTATGAAGTTTTTATTCATGGTGGTTTCAGTTTAAATGATGTCTTGTATTTTATCATCATCACCTTCTTTTTTCTGACCTTAGCGATCCAGCGCCTGGCATTGGAAAAGTATAAAACATGAACATCCATCGAATTATTTTTAATCTATTACTGGTCACATGCCTGATTTTAACCGTCTTAATTGGTCAACGTTTTAATTTTTTTCAGGACTGGACAGAAAACTCGCGCAACAGCCTATCGGATTCAACCCAAAAACTACTGGCAACCATGCAACATCCCATCAAATTTTCTGTTTTTGCCAATCAGTCCACCATGTTGAGAGAAACCATTAGAAATCATTTGAATAAATATCATCTCTATCATGACAACATCCAAATTGAATTCATCAATCCCGATTTAGAGCCACAAAAAGTGCGTTCGATGAACATTAAAAACCAGGGTGAAATTGTTTTAACTTACCAAAAACAACAACGACATATTACTCAATTAACAGAACAAGCCATTTTAAATGCATTACAACAAGTGAGTAAGCAAGGTCAACAGTGGGTTGTTTTTATGAAAGGACACGGCGAACGAAAACCATTCGGCAAAGCAAATTTTGATTTTGGTGATTTTAGTCGAAAACTCAAGCAAAAAGGTTTTAATATCAGCCAGATAAATCTGGCTGAAAACACCATTCCCGAAAATACTGGCGTGTTAGTTATTGCTACTCCTAAAACTCATTTGTTGGATAATGAAATTGTCCAGTTGTTAACGTTTGTGAAACAAGGTGGGAAAATACTTTGGTTTCGAGACCCTGGTGAATCAGACAGACTGCAACCATTGGCAAAATCATTAAATATTAAATTTTTAGCGGGGATGGTGGTAGATGCCATGTCTTATAAAATTGGCTTAGAAAACCCCAGCTTTGCAATCATTACCCGTTATCAAAAAGACAACTTTTTAAAATCATTCACTGAAACCACCTTATTTCCGCAAGCAACAGCCATTGAGGCGTCAAAATCAACGTGGCAAGCAAAACCCTTATTAATCACCCAAAAACGCTCATGGACAGAGACAGGAGCCATTAAAGATAAAATACGATTTGATGAAAACACTTTAGAGGTCGCAGGACCACTCAACATTGGCTACAGCTTTGAACGTCAATTAACCAACAATAAACTGCCCCGCCAACAACGAATCATTGTGATAGGTGACGGTGATTTTTTATCCAATCGTTATCTGGGTAATGCGGGCAATCTCAATCTGGGGTTTCACTTATTCCACTGGTTAACAGAAGAAGATCATTTAATACAAATCTCAGAAATTAAGGCGATTGATACACAAATGTTATTGTCTGAAAAACAATTGACCATACTATCAGCGATCTTTCTTTTGGCGTTACCCTTGTTATTATGGAGCTTGGGATTAATCATATGGCTGAAAAGGCGATCAAGTTGATTAAAATCAAATTAATCAAAAACAAACAATGGCAAACCAATGCTAAAATGCTTGGTTTGACTCTTGTGTTGGCTTTTATTTATTGGATAACCACTCCTATACCCAACCCAATAGAACAACTGCATACCGTCTCTCCAGCAACGATTAATGAAATTGAAATTATCTCCAAAAAACAGGGGCGTTTAAAATTAAAAAAAGAAAATTTGCACTGGCTACTCGTTGATCCTGTCATGATCAAAGCCAATCAGGTAAAAGTGAATGGTTTATTTCGTATTCTTTTAGCCAAAAGCCATGCCAAGTATTTAACACAACAAAATTTGAAACAGTATGGATTAGAGTTGCCCAAAATCAAAGTCACCTTTAACCAAAAACACACGGTTGCATTTGGTGGAAAAACAGCGATTGATAATCAACGATATGTTTTAGTCAATCAACAAATTCATACCATTTCACCTTTTTTGTTTTATTTGGCAAAAGGAGGCTATCCCGCCTTTGTTGATAATAAATTATTTGAGCAGAAAATAACTCGCTTGAAATTTGCTGATTTTGAAGTCAATGCCGAACCTAAATGGAACATTGAAAAAAATGACCAAATTCTTAATGTGCCCGCAACAAAAATAAAACAATTTGTAAAAAACTGGCAGAATTTAACCGCCATCAGAGTAAAAAAATACCAACAATCCATCAAAACAAAATCTATTGTCATTCAGTTTAAAAATGCACCTTCCATTACTTTTGACTTATTAAGCAATAAAAATGAATTGATATTGGCAAGACCCGATTTAAAAATACAATATCTTTTTTCTATCTCTTTGAAGAATATTTTATTTAGATTACCATAAGGCTAGGAGGCTGTCCGAGAACTCAGATTTTTGTCAAATCAAGGCATAAAATTGTCGAAAAAGCGCAGTTTACGTGTGTAAATGAGCATTTTGAGACCATTTTTCCTCGGTACCCCCTTGAGGGGTGAACGCAGAGTTGGCAGAAAGATGAGTTTTCGGACAGCCTCCTAGGCGCAGTAAATATACTATCAATATTGCGCAGAATTTTTGTCCACAAAAATAAATACATAATCGTCTATACAACTATTTTTGTGGTAAAGACGAGGGACAAAAATCCAGTAAAATTGGTAGTTTATTGATTGTGAGTTGCCTAATATGCCTGAATTACCCGAAGTTGAAACAACCTGTCGAGGAATCAAGCCTCATATTTTAAATAAAATAATAGTCAATGTGGTGATTCGACAAGCCAAATTACGTTGGCCAATTCCTGATGAGTTACCGTCACTCTTAAAAAACCAGCAAATTATCAACGTAGAAAGACGGGCGAAATATATTTTGATTCACACCAGTCATGGCACTTTATTAATCCACTTAGGCATGTCGGGTAGTTTGAGGGTTGTATCATCAACCGCTGATAATGGTAAGCACGATCATTTTGATGTTGACTGTGGTGATGTTGTTTTAAGATACCATGATCCACGACGATTTGGCTGTGTATTGTGGTTTGACCATGAACCCAATGAGCATTTTTTATTGAGTAAATTGGGTCCAGAACCTTTTGATACCATAATGACGGGGAATTATCTCTATCAACTGTCTCGTCAACGCCAGTGTTCAATCAAGAGTTTTATCATGAACAGTCATAACATCGTAGGAGTAGGTAACATCTATGCCAGTGAAGCCTTATTCATGGCTGGCATAAACCCTAATCGAAAAGCATGTCGCCTCTCAAAAACCAGCCATGACAAATTAATAAAAGCCATCCAGACCGTATTAACTCAGGCCATTCAACAAGGTGGCACAACACTGCGTGATTTTGTCAATGATCAAGGAAAGCCTGGTTATTTTAAACAATCACTACAGGTTTATGGTCGAAATGATTTAGAATGTCATCAGTGTGGTGATGCGATTAAAATGATCAAACAACACCAAAGAGCAACGTATTATTGTACGAATTGCCAGAAATAAGCCTCCCCGAGAGGACTCGAACCCCTATCTAAGCCTTAGGAGGGCCTCGTTCTATCCAGTTGAACTACGGGGAGAAGAGGCTATTATGCTAAAAGTTGATATTAAATGAAAGCAATTTGGTTAGAAAATAACAAAATCCAGTTTAAAACAGCGTTACCTGAGCCCAGCCCCAAACAAAATGAAGCACTCATTAAAATTGATTTGGCAGGTATTTGTTCGACGGATATTGCGTTAATCAAAGGCTATTATGATTTTACAGGCATCATAGGCCATGAATTTGTTGGCACGGTGATTAAGGCAATACAAGCGCCAGAATTGATAGGAAAACGGGTGGTAGGTGATATCAATATGGCTTGTAGGCAATGCCATTTTTGCCAATCTGGATTATCCAATCATTGCGAAAACCGCAAAGTATTGGGTATTTTAAATCACCCAGGTGTCTTTGCAGAATATATGACGTTACCCGTTGATAATTTACACATCATACCTGACTCAGTAAGTAATGAAGTGGCTGTTTTTATTGAACCATTAGCTGCCAGTTTACAAATTCAACAACAAATTAATATTGAAAATTCAGATCAAGTCTTGGTGATTGGTGCAGGCAAACTCGGACAATTAATCGCACAAAGTCTAAAAACAACGGATTGCCAATTAGCGGTCAGTGTTCGTTATGAGCATCAAAAACAATGTTTAGAAAAAATGGGAATTTCCAACCAAGATGATATCGAAAATATCTCAGGGAAATATGATATTGTGATTGAAGCCACAGGATCAGAAAATGGCTTACAACAAGCGATTCAATGCGTCAAACCTAAAGGACGCATTGTTTTAAAAAGCACTTATGCAAATCATGCAAAAATAAATCTTTCAGCCATTGTCGTGAAAGAAATTACACTCATTGGCTCACGTTGTGGCCCTTTTGATAAAGCCATCAATTTATTAAAAAATAAACAAGTGCAACCTCAATTATTAATTGATAAAATTATCGACTTTGATGATGCTTTACAAGCTATCCATCAAGCACAACAAAAAGGTTCCTTGAAAATCATATTAAAAATGTAACTGACTAATGAACAATAATCCTCAAACAAAAAACTCTCCCATTATTCTAATCTTATTAATCATTGTGCTTGCCTGGCTCATTAATAATATTTTTTATACTGGTTTTTTCAGCACCGAAGCAACTCCCAGAGCAATCACAGCCAGAGGTGATTTGGCCAATGATGAAAAAAACACCATTAATATTTTTGAATCCGTTTCACCTTCAGTTGTGTATATCACCAGCATTGAATTACGGCGAGGCTTATTTAACCTCAATGTTTATAAAATACCCAAAGGCACAGGCTCAGGATTTATTTGGGACAAAGAAGGGAGAATTGTAACCAATTATCATGTCATAGAAGATGCCAATCAAGTCGCGGTAACTTTGGCAGATCATTCCACTTGGAAAGCAGAATTGGTTGGTGCAATTCCTGATAAAGACATTGCGGTATTAAAAATAAAAGCACCAGCCAGTATATTGAAAGCCATTCCTATTGGCCAATCCAGTTCATTATTGGTGGGTCAAAAAGTGTTTGCCATTGGCAATCCTTTTGGACTGGATCAGACCATGACATCTGGTATCGTCAGTGCGCTGGGTCGTGAAATAAAAGCAACGACTAACCAGACAATTCAAAATGTCATACAAACGGATGCAGCCATTAACCCTGGCAACTCAGGTGGCCCACTACTGGATAGTGCTGGACGCTTAATAGGAATTAATACCGCTATTTATAGCACCTCTGGCAATAATGCAGGTATTGGTTTTGCGGTTCCTGTGGACATTGTAAATCGAGTAGTACCCGACATTATTCGCTATGGTAAAGTCATTCGACCCAGTCTTGGAATATCTGTAGCAAATAAAAGTTTGATGAAAAAACTGAAAATTAAAGGTGTATTGATCATTAATATTCAACAATCATCCGCTGCCGATAATGCAAAACTACAAGGTACTCGACAAGTCAAAGATGGCATTATACTCGGCGATATTATTCAAAGCATTAATGGTCATTTAATCAACAACTATGATGATTTAAGAAATCAACTGGATCAATACCGAAAAGGAGATAATATTCAGTTAGGTTTTGTAAGAGATCAAAAGAAATTAGAGGTGGATGTCATTCTGGACTGAGGAACCTCATGAAATTACCCTCTAAAGACAATCTACCCATAGCAATTTTTAATGATTCATATTATATTTACAGTATAAATACCAACAAATTCAGACCTTAATTTTATGGAAAGATACAAAATGTTTAAAACTTATACACAATTCTTGTTTTTAATCCTGATTTCAAATTCTAACATCGCATTGTCTGCACAAAATGATGACTTCAGCATCGAAGAATCAAATAGCCCAAATCAACAAGTTGCAATGAATAGTCATGATGATAAAAAATTTTTACCTAATTCAGAAACCATAAAAACGCCTCCCGTTAATAATATACCATCAGACAATATAACCTCATCAGGCTGTATGACCGATATTAACAGCTGTATTATTGATTTAGACAGAGATGGTGTACTCAATAATTCAGATGAATGCCCAAACACACCACTGGGCGTACCCGTCAACGAAATAGGTTGTGGCATAGATAACGACAAGGATGGTGTTTTTGATGTGGTCGATAACTGCTTAAATACTCCACCAAATACTCGTATAGACATGAATGGTTGTGCTTGGGACTCTGATCGAGATGTTGTTGCAGACTATAAAGATCATTGCCCGAAAACACCAAAAGGTCATATGGTGAATTTAATAGGTTGTAGCTTGGATGATGATGAAGATGGTATTTATAATGTTTACGATGAATGCCCCAATACCAAACCAGGAACCAAGGTTAACCCAGTAGGTTGTGCTATTTTCTATAAATTTGTGTTAAATGATGTTTATTTTAATACCGCTAAAGACAATTTAACCAATAAATCAAAACGAATTCTTAATGAAGTTTCAGCCAATATCAGTAAACAATTTCTAAAAATCAAACAAATTATTGTCAGTGGACATACGGATAACAGAGGTGAGGATGTTGATAATAAAAACTTATCAAACAGAAGGGCAATTTCTGTTAAAAAATATCTAATATCAAAAGGTATTAAAAAATCAAAATTGACTGCCAAAGGTTACGGCGAAGAACAACCCGTTGCTTCTAACAATACCGTCAATGGACGCTTAAAAAATAGACGGGTAGAAATTGACTTAATTTATAGTCGTTAAAGCTTCACTGCGATTCAACTGATTATTTTAGGTTGAACATACAACTGATCCAGCAACACGGTTGAAACATAAGGAATAAACCCCATGTTTCTTTGTGTTGTGTAAATATCATTAATTGACTGATGATCTGTTTGATCCCAATAATCCAAAGTAAAAATATCAACTTGCTTATTGTTTTTTTTAAATTGTTTTAGCTGTTCCGATATTTCCTCATAGACGTTGACTGGTTGATGAGAATAACGCTCATGATAAAAATCATAAGTGGTATAGATTGACTCTGCCAGCAACATATCAATGTCTGTTTCCAGTGATGAAATTAATTCAAAACATCGATTTAGCATAATCACAATGTTCGGAAATTGCTGTCTAATTTGTTTAACCAAAATGATGGCGGCTTGTGTCATACCTCGATATTTAATAGGCTCTTTATTTTCAAATACAAATGGACTTTCCAGTGTGTCTAAAAAAATACCATCAAAGCCCTGAGCTAAAATATTTGGAATGGTATTTTTTAATAGATGATCACGCCAAGCTTCTGTTCTGATATCAATAATTAAACTACCCGACCAATCTTTATTTTTACCGATAATAATTGACTGTGATTCTACCGATGAATAGTCAACACTGTTAAAATTTATTTCGCCTAAACTGACATAACCCAAAAGAGGGTTAATTTTTTTAATTTGCTTTAATTCAATGTGACTATCAGGGTCTAAAATCATCAGTTGATAGGGTGAAAATGCATCAACTTTTTCGTCATCAAAATAGTAAGCCGCCCATAATGATTTTGTGGTTAATTTTTTTCTCGGAAAAAATCTAAACATTGGTTAGCCTTTGGGCAAAGCAACAAAATATTTTAGACATTTTGGGGCATATCAAAATAAAAGGTTGAACCTTGACCCAATTCCGTCACGTAATCAATTTCACCACCATGTTCGCTAACAATGAGTTTACAAATACTTAAACCCAAGCCTGTTCCAGGCAATTTTCGAGTATCTGATCCATCTACCTGGGCAAACTTTTGAAATATATGAGAACGGAAATCATCAGGAATACCATCTCCCTCATCAATCACTGAGACTCGTATCGATTGCTCAAACGGTTCAAGTTTTAACTCAACAGCACTGCCAGAATTTGAAACTTTAACTGCATTTGAAATCAAATTTGTTAAAACTTGAGTAATCCTTCCTTTGTCACAGCTAACCATGGCTTTATCCATCGATTCTAAAATAACCAATTTTATATTTAGCTGATCCGCATAAGCCTGATTAGAAATGACTGAATCTTTGACTATTTCAACCAGATCAGATTCTGACATCATGAATTGTAATTTTCCTGATTCAATTTTTTCCAGATCAAGAATATCATTAATTAAAGCAAGCAAACGATTGGTATTATTATAGGCAACATCAATCAATGGTTTCATCGCTTCATTTAATTCACCAACTGCCCCTCCTGAAATTAACCCCAAAGAACCTTTGATTGAGGTTAAAGGTGTCCGTAATTCATGGCTAACGGTTGAAATGAATTCAGATTTCAATTTTTCTACTTTCTTTCTATCGGTGATATCACGGAAGATACCTGTGTATATTTTTTCATGATCAAACATAACGTCATTCAGCGTCAATTCTAATGGAAATATATCTCCATTTTTTCTAACCCCTTCAAATTCACAATGACAAACATTTTTCTTTTCGTTGGATTGACTGTCTAAAACAAATTTCTTGATATCTGCATCATTTAAAATTTGGCTTGTCTTACTTAAAACCTTATTTAAATGTTGCCCGATGACTTCATTGCCTAAATATCCAAACATCATCTCTGCGGCTGCATTGAATGTTTGTATGAAGCCTTTTTTATTGATGGTTAATATACCATCGGCCGCATTGTCTACAATGGCTGAAATTTTTGCACTTTGTTTAAATAATTTCTCTTCGGTTTGTTTGCGACGGGTAATGTCTTTTATAAAGATACTGATATTTTGTGGCTGTAAATAAATATCAATATCCAACCAAATGTGTAAATAATGAAAATACTGTTCAATATGTACCGCTTTTTTAGAAACCATTAATTGATCAATTAACGGCATAATCAATTCAGATAATTCTGGAAAACAGTTATTAATTTCTTCACACGCATCAACTGGACGATTTAATTTAAAAATATTATAGGTTCTGGAGTTGACGTAAGTTATCTTTTTGAATAAATTAATCAGAATAAAACCATCATCAATACTTTCCACAATTCCTTCTAATTTATCTTGATTTGCCCTATTAATGTTTTGTTGGATTTCCTGCATAAATAAGTCATTAACATAACCATCCATGATGTTTGCACAGGCATGTATTAATGGTGAAAATCGCTCATAAATTGGCATCTCAAATTTGGTTTTATGATTGGCAAACACAATCACTCCGACCAATTGAGGACCAGAATTTAATGGTATGCCCATAAATGAAGTTAGCTTTTCATCAAGCCCAGGTAATTGTTTAATTTGATCCGTAACCAAACATTCATTCTTTATGACCAATTCACCTGTTGCAATAACATCTCCCAGTAATGGATTCAGTTCATAAAAAGTACAATGCTTATTCAGCATAGAAGATTCAATATTATTTCCTTGAGACTGATTCACAATGGCATAAGGTCTGAAAGATATTTCGTCATTTTCTGTATAGCTTATGTCGCCAATCAACGCATAATCACTCTGAAAATAATCAATCATAGAGGTTAATACATGAATAAATATTTCATCTGTTTTTTTAGAGGTGTGGTAACGGGTATTCAGGTAATCTATGGTTTGTAAAATGCAGTCACTTAAATCAGAGTCATCTGTTAATCGTTTAAAAAATTGTCTTAAAATAACGATAAATAACGTTAAAATAAACAATCCAATTAAAATAAATAAGGGAGTATTTAGAGTTGATTTGGGCGTAATATCAACAATTGAAAAGCCAAACCAACATGAAAAAACACCAATAATGGCCAATCCAGAATAAGTTAATAATTCAATTTTTTGAATTGGCTTTGAAGTCAATTGTTTAATATTCTTAATAAAATTGGGCATTGCTTTTGATTTAAGATGCTTTTTCCCAAATATCTTTCAGCTGTTGAGCTAATGACATGGGATCAAAAGGTTTTGATATAACACCAGCGACACCTTCCAACCCCTTTAAATGCTCAACTTCTTGAGGCTGTACTTTAGCGGTCATAAAGACGGCTGGTATTTTATTTAATGATTCAATTTTACGCAACTCTGCCATTGTTGTTGGACCATCCATTTCTGGCATCATCACATCTAATAACAGTAAATCAGGATCAAAATCTACCGCCTTTTCAAGTGCTTCTTTGCCAGAACTACATACTTCTACGATTAACCCTCCAATGGTTTCTAATGCCAATGAAGCCACTTTTTGAATATCGGGTTCATCTTCAACGTATAAAACTTTTTTTAACTCTGGCATGATAATCCTTTATTTTTATATTTATAAATCTTTAGGGAGGTGCACGAAAAAACAGGAAGTTATTTCGTGCAAGTCCCACGTTCCCTTATTAGAGTATAGCTGTAAATGAATATTTTATAACTTAGAAATCAGGCCCAAAATAATATGAAAGTTATTTATAAAATAATTGTGCCGTAGTTATGTTTATCATTAAAATATTTCGTTAAAATCAATCTTCTACTTTCAAAAATAACCTTGGGCGAAAAATTTTGAATACAGCACAAAAAAACCCGCAAATAACACCACAATACAACATAAAAACATTTCAAGGACTGATTTTAGCATTACAAAATTATTGGGCTGAGAATAATTGTGTCATCTTACAACCTTATGACATGGAAGTGGGAGCAGGGACATTTCATCCCGCAACATTTTTAAGAGCCATTGGACCAGAACCATGGCGAGCAGCTTATGTTCAACCCTGTAGAAGACCAACAGATGGTCGCTATGGCGAAAACCCAAACAGACTGCAACACTATTACCAATTTCAGGTTATTTTAAAACCATCTCCGTTGAATATACAGGATTTATATTTAAACTCATTAAAACTACTGGGTTTTGATCCTCTATTACACGATATTCGATTCGTTGAAGATAACTGGGAGTCACCCACATTGGGAGCATGGGGACTGGGCTGGGAAGTTTGGTTAAATGGCATGGAAGTCACTCAATTTACTTATTTTCAACAAACAGGTGGTTTAAACTGCCAGCCTGTTACAGGTGAAATCACCTATGGCTTAGAGCGTTTAGCAATGTACATACAAGAGGTTGACAATGTTTTTGACCTAACATGGACCGATGGGCCTCTTGGCAAAGTCACTTATGGGGATGTGTTTCATCAAAATGAACTTGAAATGTCAGCTTACAATTTTGAACACGCTCCAGTCAGTGAATTGTTTAATCTATTTGACCTGTATGAATCTGAAAGCAAAAAACTGATTGATCTAAACTTACCTCTACCCGCTTATGAAATGGTGCTTAAAACGTCTCATACCTTTAATCTATTAGATGCACGTCATGCTATTTCTGTCACTGAAAGACAGCGATATATTTTAAGAGTTAGAACACTGGCAAGACTTATTTCAGAAACCTATTATCAAAGTCGAGAAAAGTTAGGTTTTCCTCTGTGTCGTCAAGACCAAACTCAAGAACAACAACCATAAGGGAATTCATCTAATGACTACAAAACAAGATTTCTTAATTGAAATAGGCACTGAAGAACTGCCCCCAAAATCACTGGAAAAGCTAAGTCAGGCATTTGGCAAGAAAATTCTTGAATTATTGGATAAAAATCAACTCAATTATACGACCAGTAAAAATTATGCAAGCCCACGACGTTTAGCCGTTGTCATTTCAGACTTAGATATTCAGCAACAAGATCAACAAATTGAACGCAAAGGTCCTTCCGTTAAAGCAGGATTTGATAAAGATGGACAACCCACAAAAGCAGCACTGGGTTTTGCCAAATCATGTGGTGTAGAAATATCTGACTTAATTAAAGTGGAAACAAAAAAAGGTGAATGGCTTATCTTTAAAACCACTCAAAAAGGTCAAAAATGCAATGAGATACTCCCTGAATTAATCAAACAATCTTTACAATCTTTACCCATTGCAAAACGAATGCGGTGGGGTAGTTTAACCGATGAATTTGTCAGACCTATCCATTGGATTACAGCCATTCATGGAAATGAAGTATTGAATTTTAACCTCTACAACTTGCAAAGTTCTAATATCACACAAGGACATCGTTTTCATCATCCAGAAAATATAGTCATTAATAAGGCCAATGACTATGAAACAGTTTTGAAAACAAAAGGTTTTGTCATCGCAGACCTTGAAACAAGAAAAAATGACATTAAAAATCAAGTTGAAGCATTAGCAAAATCAGTTAATGGCAAGGCCATACTTGATGAAAACTTACTTCAGGAAGTCACTGGTTTGGTCGAATGGCCGATTGCTATTCTTGGAGAATTTGATACAGAATTTCTACAAGTTCCAAAAGAAGTGCTCATTTCAAGCATGCAATCTCACCAAAAATATTTTGCTGTGGTCAATAAAGATAACAATATTATGCCTTATTTTATTACCATCGCTAATATTGACAGCAAAGACCATAATGTCATTAAAGAAGGCAATGAAAAAGTTATTCGACCTCGACTTGCCGACGCAGTATTTTTCTGGGAAAGAGACAAAAAAATAAAATTATCTGAGCGTGTTGACCAACTGAAAAATGTGATCTTTCAGAAGCAATTAGGTTCAATCTACGATAAATCTTGTCGAATTAAAACATTATCATTCGCTATGGCTGATATTTTAGACTGCAATAAAGAAGACGTAGAACGTGCAGCTATGCTCTGTAAAACAGACTTAATGACCGAAATGGTCGGTGAATTTCCAGATTTACAAGGTATTATGGGGCAATATTATGCCCACTGTAATGATGAAAAACAATCTGTTTCAATCGCAATGAATGAACAATATCAGCCACGATTTTCTGGTGATATTCTTCCCGAAAGCTCAATAGGGCAAATTATTTCTATTGCTGATAAAGTCGATACGATTGCAGGTATATTTTCTACAGGAAAAAAACCAACGGGTGATAAAGACCCTTTCGGTTTAAGGCGAGCATCTATTGGCGTTATACGAATTTTAATTGAGAAAAAATTAGACATCAATATTGATGAACTAATTAAGCATTCTTGTAAAAACTTCGATAACCTATCAGAGAATAAAACATTAGAAACTGAGGTTTATAACTATATTTCAGATCGATTAACGGGATACTTTTTAGATTGTGGTTTTTCCATTGATGTAATTGACGCTGTTATTTCAAGTAGAAAATTGACGATACTTGATGATACTCATAATCGGCTGATTGCTGTTAGAGATTTCATCAAACAAGCTGAGTCAGTCAGTTTGATTTCAGCCAATAAAAGAATTAGAAATATTTTGAAAAAATCTGATGCTGTTGAATCAACAATAGATGAAAAACTTCTACAAGATACACATGAGATTAATTTAGTTAAGAAACTCAATGAAATCACGACATTAGTTAATAACTGTACAATTAATTTAGAATATAATAAATCTCTTACCATATTATCTGAACTAAAAATAACTGCTGATGATTTTTTTAATAACGTCATGGTTATGGCTGATGATGAAAAAATCAAATTTAATCGTCTGGCAATATTAAATAATATACAAAATTTATTTTTACAAATTGCTGACCTATCAAAACTTCAATCTCAGGAAAGTTAAAATTCATGAAAAATGACACCAACAAAGACTCATATCAGATAATGCTTGATGAAGTACAGGCATTTCATGACAAGCATCAGTTTAAAGAAAAAGGTGGAGAAGATATGACTTATCGTATTTCTTTGATGGCTGAAGAATTGGGTGAAATATCCGCTTGTGTTACCAAGGGAAAAGGTAAAGAAAATTTAGCGGAAGAATGTGCTGACTTATTTATTTTAGTGATAGGAACTGCAATATCGCAAAATTTTGATTTAAAAGATGCTTTTTGGAAAAAGATGAAAAAACTTGAATCAAGAAAATCAAAAATGATCAATGGAAAAATACGTGTATCTGAATTTCGAGACTGAGTAATATGAAAAATAAAAAAATAGTTTTACTTGATAGAGATGGTGTCATTAATCATGATTCAGATAACTATATTAAATCGCCCGATGAATGGATACCGATACCAGGTAGTTTAGAAGCTATCGCTAAACTCAATCAAGCAGGATATAAAGTCATTGTATTAACCAATCAATCAGGTATATCAAGAAATTATTTTACCGTTGATACATTATCTAAAATGCATGAAAAATTTTATCAATTACTAGAAAATGTTGGCGGACACATAGAAGCACTATTTTTCTGCCCACATCTTCCCGAGGACCAGTGTGATTGTAGAAAACCAAAACCTGGTTTATTTGATGAATTAGTCAAAAGAATGAATCTATCAGATTTAAACAATACACCCTATGTAGGAGATTCATATAAAGACATTGAAGTTGCCAGAAAAGTTAATGCAACACCAATATTGGTAAAAACAGGCAAGGGGGAAAGGACAATCTCTCAGCACTCAAATGATTTAGCGGAAGTTGGTATTTATAATAATCTGGCAGATTTTGTTAATGATTATTTAGGTTAAGAGAGAATTAATAAATCAAAAATAAAAAGCCAGTTAAAGTAAAAATTTAACTGGCTTTTTTTATATTTAATTTACATTAAATGTTTATAAACTATTACTATTAAACATCTAAATTTTCTACAAGTAGTGCATTCTTTTCAATAAAATCTCTTCTTGGCTCTACGTTATCACCCATCAAAGTTGTAAAAATATCATCCGCAGCAATCACATCTTCTATACGTACTTGCAGCAAACTTCGTGATTCAGTATTCATGGTGGTTTCCCACAGTTGATCAGGATTCATTTCACCCAATCCTTTATATCTTGATATATCCCTACCTCGTTTTGCCTCTTTAAACAACCACTCTAATGCGTCTTTAAAGCTTGATGTTTCTAATATTTTTTCACCACGTTGTACATAACCATCAACTGATAATAATTCTGTTATTTTTTGGCCTAAGTTTTTAATTTTATTGTAGTCTGATGATGTAAAAAACTCTGAAGTAAAACTTTGATAAGTTTCAACACCATGCTTCGTTAGAATTATATTAACTTTGACCGTTTCTTCAGATTCATCATAATCAGATTTTATTGAAAATAAAGATTTATTATTACTGGTTGTCACATCCGTATTAAGCCTTTTTTCCAGCTCGTTACACCATGAGGAAATAGCATCATGATTGAGAATGTTTTTTTCTTCTACTTCAGGCATATAAAGAATTGAGTCAAGAATATCTTTATTTAGTCGTCTTGATAAACGTTTGATAACCATTTGAACCATATTATATTCATTAACCAATGATTCCAGACTTTCACCTTTGATTGCTGGTACATCTTTGGTGACAAATAAACTGGCATCTTCTAGTGCGATTTGCATCAAATATTTATCCAATTCATCGTCATCTTTTACATAACGTTCTTGCTTGCCTTTTTTTAGTTTATACAAAGGAGGTTGTGCAATATAAATATGCCCTCTTTCGACAAGTTCTGACATCTGACGATAAAAAAATGTCAACAATAAGGTTCTAATGTGTGATCCATCAACATCAGCATCCGTCATTATAATAATTCTATGGTATCTTAAATTATCAGCATTAAAATCATTTCTACCGATACCACAACCCAATGCGGTAATCAGTGTTCCAACTTCTGCTGATGACAACATTTTGTCAAAACGTGCTTTTTCCACATTTAATATTTTACCTTTTAGGGGTAAAATAGCTTGTGTTCTTCGATCTCGCCCTTGCTTTGCTGAACCTCCAGCAGAGTCCCCTTCCACCAAATATATTTCAGAGTGTGCGGGATCTTTTTCCTGACAATCTGCCAATTTACCAGGCAACCCTGCAATATCTAATGCACTTTTCCTACGAGTCATCTCTCGTGCCTTTCTGGCAGCCTCTCTTGCACGAGCAGCTTCAATCATTTTATTCACAACAAGTTTTGCTTCAGATGGATTTTCTAATAAAAAATCATTGAGTTTTGCTGAAACAATAGATTCAACCACGGGTTTAACATCTGATGAAACCAGTTTTTCTTTAGTTTGTGAAGAAAATTTCGGGTCTGGTATTTTAACTGATAATATAGCAGTTAAACCTTCTCTTGCATCATCTCCAGTTGCACTCACTTTATTTTTTTTAGCGGCACCTTCTTTATCAATATATTGATTAAGCGTTCTTGTTAATGCACTTCTAAAACCAGCCAGATGGCTACCACCATCTTTTTGCGGAATATTATTGGTATAACAATAAATATTTTCTTGGTATGAATCATTCCATTGTAATGCTACTTCCACAACCATATCATCTTTTTCATCTATAATAGATAAAACTGAATTATGAATCGGTGATTTATTTTTATTGAGATGTTCTACAAATGACTTTATACCACCTTTATATTCAAAAACATCATTCTTATCTGAATTTTCATCCGCTAAAACAATTCTTACCCCTGAATTTAGAAATGACAATTCTCTTAATCTTTTTGCTAAGATATCATAGTGAAAATCAACATTAGTAAAAATATTGGTGCTTGGTAAAAACTTAATTTCGGTGCCTGTTGTAGATGTAGTCCCCGTAACTTTAATATCATCTTGAGGTTCTCCATCAATGTAATCCTGCTGATATATTGATCCATTTCTTTTTATTGTTAGTTTTAATTTCGATGACAATGCATTAACAACGGAGACGCCAACACCATGAAGTCCACCCGATACTTTATAAGAATTATCATCAAATTTTCCACCAGCATGTAAAACAGTTAAAATAACTTCAGCAGCAGACTTTTGCTCTTCTTCATGATGATCTACAGGAATACCTCTGCCATTATCTGTTACCGTAATAGATTGATCACTGTGTATCATTACTGATATTTCTGAGCAATACCCAGCCAATGCTTCATCAATTGAATTATCAACAACCTCAAAAACCATATGATGGAGACCCGTTCCATCATCTGTATCACCAATATACATGCCAGGTCTTTTTCTTACAGCATCTAAACCCTTTAGAACTTTAATATTTGATGAATCATAGTTGGTATTTTCAGTCATGGTATGATGTTCCAATATAGTTATAATTATAAGTGTTACTAGAAAGTAATATTATATCAAATTTCTAACGCATGTATTTGTATTTATTCATATCAGCTTCATTTTATTAATTTGTTCCACGTGGAACAATTATAAAAACTAGAGTTTTTTAATTATCTTTCCATGTTCCACGTGGAACATGGAATAATCACCTTCTTCTATCTCTGAAACCACTGATTCATCAACATCCGTGATGAATATTTGTGAATTATTAAACTTATTTTTAATTAAATCGAATATTATTTTAATGTTTTTTTTATCCAATTCGGATCTTACATCGTCAATTATCAGTATAGGGGATTTATTTTCTAGTAATTTTAAATGTGAAAACATCAAACAAAGAAGAAACATTTTTTTTTGACCTCTTGAATAAGTCTGATCAATTGCGTTGCTATCATCTTTTATTCTTAAATCAGCCCTATGTGAACCTATAGATGAATAACCATTAATCAAATCTCTCTTATGATTTTGGTATAATTGCTCTTCAAATGATCCACCTTTGATATTCCAACCAGGATAGTATTCTAATATTATATTGTCTGACAACTGTAGTGATTTAGATATTTCACCAAATACTTTACTCAATATCTCAATATACCTTAACCTTACTCGATTAATTTCACCACAGACATCAATAAACACTTCATTCCAATAGTCGAATTCATTTGTTTTACTCTTTTTTTTCAATAAAGTATTTCTATTTTTAACTATATAATTTAATTTTTTAATGAGAACACTATAATTATCTGAATGTTCCACGTGGAACACTCCAAAATCCAAAAACTTTCTTCTTTGTGATGGCCCCAAGTCTATAAGTTTTATTAGCTCAGGATATAAAAAAAGTATGGGGTATTGCCTTACAATACTAGATACTTTCTCTATTTTCTGATGATTACAGTTAGCTTTTAGTGATTTAGCAGATTTGCTATATTTTAACTTTATTTCATTGACACATTCACGATCATTATCTGCTGAATATGTTTTCATAAGAAGAGCAAAAACATCTGATTCAATGTTAATTAATTTTGATATTTTTATATCTTTAAAAGATTTTAAATGTGTTGAATAGTAAATAGCTTCCAATAGATTTGTTTTACCAGAAGCATTATTACCATAAAAACAATTAATTTTAGAATGAAACTCTAGACTGGTATTCTTAATATTTCTAAAATTATAAATATTAAGACTATTAATCTTCATTATTTTTTATATTATCGATGTATTTATATGCTCTATTAATAGCCTCAGAGACCTGATTAGGAGCTGTTGCACCATAATGATTTCTGGAATTAACAGAGCCCTCAACAGTTAATATATCAAAAACATCTGACTCAACCAGTTTATTAAATTCTTTATATTTAGCTAATGATATTTCAGGTAGTGTTAAGTTATTATCTAATGCATATTTAACAATACTACCCACAATATCATGACAGCTTCTAAAAGGAATTCCTTTTTTAACAAGATAATCAGCTAAATCTGTTGCAGTTGAAAAACCTTCTTTTGCTGATTGATGCATTCTTTCTTTGTTAATAGAAATATTTGGCATCATTTCAGTAAATACTTTTAAGCAACCTTTGATGTTATCTATTACATCAAATAATGGCTCTTTATCTTCCTGATTATCTTTATTATAAGCCAATGGCTGGCTTTTCATGATGGTCAAAATAGAAAATAAATGTCCGAAAACTCGACCACTTTTACCCCTAATTAACTCGGGAACATCAGGATTTTTCTTTTGAGGCATTATAGAAGAGCCTGTAGAAAAACTATCACTCAATTCAACAAAGTTAAATTGTGAAGTCGACCATATAATTAATTCTTCTGAAAACCTTGTTAAATGCATCATTAGAATACTTGACGCTGAAATTAATTCAATAATAAAATCCCGATCACTCACCGAATCCAATGAGTTTTCTGATGTTACATCAAAATTTAATTCTTCAGTTGTTAAATTTCGATCAATTGGATACGTTGTACCTGCCAGTGCAGCAGCACCTAATGGATTAATATTGGTTCTTTTCCTAGAATCCTCATATCTTTGATAGTCTCTTTTGAGCATTTCAAACCATGCCATCATATGATGCCCAAAGGTAATGGGTTGTGCTATTTGCAAATGTGTAAAACCAGGCATAATTGTATGTGTATGAATTTTGGCAACAGACAGTAATTGCTCCATTAATAAGGTGATCTGTTTTTTAATATTATCTGTTTCATCTCTGCAATAGAGCCTGATATCTGTTGCAACTTGATCATTTCGTGATCGCCCTGTATGTAATTTTTTTCCGACATCACCAATTTTTTCAGTTAAAATACTTTCTATATTCATATGAATATCTTCAAGTGAGATGCTAAACTCAATTTTTCCATCTGTAATTTCATTGAGTATTTCAGTCAAACCTGTTTTTATTTGGCGATATTCACTGTCAGACAATATACCTGATTTATTTAACATCAATGCATGTGCAATTGAGCCTTTGATATCATATTTATAAAGTCTTTTATCAAAGTCAATTGATGCAGTAAATGCTTCTACAAACGCATCGGTAGATTCAGTAAATCGACCTTGCCATGGTTTTTCTTTCATTTAACATTCCTTTTATAATTTCTAAATTAATGCTTAAATATTTGTGATAAGAGAAATAAATTCTCATCATTTTTATGCTATGATTTTTAATTAATAACAAATTTTATTTAGAATAAATCTACAAAATAATATTGAAAATGTCTAATAAAAAAAACAAGCAAGAAGAATTCATGTTTTTACCTAATTTTTGTAGCGTAGAAACAATCATGTCAGTCATTATCATGGCAGAATTACTCTCTATAGCCATCAGTTTAACAACCAGCAGATCCAGTGATTTATTTTTTTACCACCTCGGTATTGTATCGTTATTTGTTCAATGGATTGCACTATTAAGTACAATATTATTATGTGTTGTCAGGAAGTGGTTTAATGATATTAATAATGCAAAACTGGTTGTCATTATATCATATGTTTTATTGATATTTGTCAGCACAGTGGTTAGTGAAATAAGTTTTTATCTGATTAAAGCAGGTGAATTTAATATTATATTTTCAAACATCCAACACCGCTGGTTTTTACTCTCTAATATAGGTATTAGCTTAATTGTTTGCGGAATGGTCTTGCGATATTACTATATTCAACATCAGTGGAGAATAAAAATAAAAGCTGAGTCACAAGCACATTTTCAGGCATTACAAGCAAGAATAAGACCTCATTTTTTATTTAATAGCATGAATACCATCGCATCTTTAACTCGAACCAACCCTCAAGTTGCCGAAGAAATAGTTGAAGATCTTGCTGATTTATTCAGAGTCTGCTTATCAACAGATAGAACACATTCTTCTTTACATGAAGAATTTCTACTGATACACCAATATCTTCAAATTGAAAAACATCGGCTAGGTGATCGGTTATCAATTGAATGGAATACTGATGGTGTTCCTGAAGATGCAATTTTACCGCCAATGACAATACAACCATTAATGGAAAATGCGGTCTATCATGGTATTGAGCCTTCATTTGATGGAGGTGTTATTTATGTTGATTCTTGGATAGCTAATAATCTAATCCACTTTTCTGTTTGTAACACCGTACCAAAAGATGGAAAAAAATCACAGAGAAAAGGCAATCAAATTGCAATGAATAATACACGAGCAAGACTAGATAGCTTTTTTAATAATCTTGCAAAATTAAGAATACATCAAACTCAAGAAGGTTTCGTTGTAGAAATTATTTTCCCTTATTGGCAGAGCTTACCTCATGAAAATACTAATCACAGATGATGAATTACCCGCACGTGAAAGATTACAAAGACTTCTTAAAGATATTACCAGCGAACATGAAGTTGTTGGTGAAGCCTTTAATGGAACCGATGCATTAGAAAAATGCCATAATCTTCATCCTGATCTGGTCTTAATGGATATAAGAATGCCAGGCATGGATGGACTTGAAGCTGCAATGCATTTATCCAGATTAGAAAATCCGCCTGCAATTATTTTTGTAACGGCCTATGATGAACATGCACTTGAAGCATTTGAATCACATGCGGTTGATTATTTATTAAAACCCATTAGAAAAGAAAGACTTGAAAAAGCATTGGAGAAAGCAGGTTTATTAACGCGTGTACAATTATCCAAACTGGGTAACTCAAGAGAAGAGGGTCCAAAAGCCAGAGGCCATATCTGTGTTCAGGTTAGAGGGAATTTGAAACTAATACCAGTATCAGATATCATTTATTTCAGGGCTGAACAAAAATATGTCTGCGTCAGATATAATGAAGGTGAAGTGCTAATTGAAGAACCTTTAAAAGATTTAGAAATTGAATTTTCAAATGACTTCATGCGAATTCACCGAAATGCATTAATAGCCCTAGATAAACTAGACGGTCTTGAAAAACAAGGACTCGGTCGTTTTGGTGTTAAATTATCGGGAATTGATTATTGCCTGGAAGTCAGCAGACGACATGTCGCTTCTGTAAGAAAATTACTTAAAACAGGAAAATCATAATAATACTATAATTATATTGTTATATATTAATTAATATAGGCCACATATTGAATATTAAAATTGCAACCAGAAAAAGCCCTCTTGCTCTTTGGCAAACCCAATTTATCTCAGACAAGTTGAAAGAAAATAACCCAGGGCTCACTACTGAACTCATCGAGTTAACTACAAAAGGAGATAAAATTCTTGATACGCCACTGGCTAAAGTTGGTGGCAAAGGTTTATTTGTTAAAGAATTGGAAAATAACCTGTTAAGCAATGAATCTGATATTGCAGTTCATTCGATGAAAGATGTCCCTATGGAGCTACCTTCAGGTTTAATAATTACCTGTATTATTAAAAGAGAAGACCCTCGTGACGCCTTCATTTCAAATCAATATCAGTCTATCCACGATTTACCCAATAATGCAGTCGTTGGCACCTCAAGCTTAAGAAGACAGTGCCAACTTTTAGCTTTACGACCTGATCTTAACATTAAATGGTTAAGAGGAAATATAAATACACGACTGAAAAAGCTTGATAATAACGAATATGACGCAATTATTTTAGCCGCCGCTGGAATTAAAAGAATGGGCTGGGAAAATCGCATAAGCTCTATTTTAGATACCTCAGAATGTCTTCCTGCAGTCGGTCAAGGAGCAATTGGTATTGAGACCTTGTCAACCAATCAAACCGTCAACAAACTACTTAGCCCTCACAATCATGCTGAAACGGCTTACCGCTTAATGGCAGAGCGTGCGTTAAATAAACAACTCAATGGTGGATGCCAAGTTCCAATTGCTGGCCATGCAACCATAAACAATAATAATCTTGAACTCAATGCGCTTGTTGGACAAGTTGATGGTAAAAAAATCATTAAGGCCAGTATCACTGGTAGCGTATCAGAAGCTGAAGCATTAGGTAGAGAGCTTGGAAATGAATTAATTTCAAAGGGCGCGAAACAAATTCTAGACTCTATTACTATTTGATTAATTTTGTGAATTTTTCAAACATTCTGATTACAAGACCATTAAATAAAAGTAAAAGTTTAAGTAATTTACTTAAACAATTGGGCTTTAAAATAGTTTGTCTTCCAATGATTGAAATTATTCAGTATCCCATCAACATAATAAATCAACAACTTAATAAGCTGGTACTGCCAGATAGCATTATTTTTATCAGTGCTAATGCCTGTGAAAACTTGAACAACCAATTGGGAGAAATTCTTAAGAAAAATAACATTATTGTTGCCAGTATTGGCAATGCAACAACAACAAAACTCAATAAAAATAATATCAATGTTGATATTACCCCCCCACACAGTAATTCCGAAGCTCTACTATCTATGGAGTATTTTCAACATTGCCAAAATAAAAATATATGGATTATTCGAGGTACAACAGGGCGTGAATTATTGGCTCAAACATTAAAGAAAAGAGGTGCAAACACTCATTACATTAATGTTTACCGAAGACAATATCCTCAATATAACATTGATGAATTAAATGATGCATTGACTAAACAGCCCATTCATTTAACGCTAGGAACCAGCAATGAAATTATCACCAACTTAGTTAATGTCATTAAAAAAGTTGATGCCAGTTATTTATACGATATCCCATTGCTGGTTGCCAGTCACAGAAATAAAACTCATGCAAACAGTTTGGGGTTTTCTGAGGTATTCGTCTCTGCCTCTGCCAGCAATGATGATCTTACAAAATCTATTGATAAAATTTTAGGTTAAATGTTATTCGTGTCTATCCTGGCAACTCACAATAAATAAATCTCCCATCTTACTGGCTCTTTTGTCCCTCTTTTTTACCTAAAAAAGTTGGCTTACACGCCTATTTTTGTAGCAGAGAAAGACAAATAATTGCTGTGCAATAGGGGAGTTTATTTATTGCATGTTATCTTAGGCAACTCGCAATAAATAAACTACCCATCTTACTTGCCCTTTTGTCCATCTTCTTTGCTACAAAAATAGTTGTGTAGAGCGACTACACGCCTATTTTTGTAACAAAAAAGACAAACAAAATTTCTGCGCAATATGGGTAGTTTATTTATTGCGTGTTACCTTACTTTTTAGCTGCAAACTCAAAAGAATCAAAATACACAGAATTTTCTTCCAAACCATTTGCCATAAACTCTTCTTTTGCTGCATTAATCATTGCTGGTGGACCACACATATAGACTTCAAACTGACTCATATCTGGATGGTCTTTAATCGCAACTTCATGCACAAAACCTGTTTTACCTTGCCAGTTATCTTCAACAGAAACATCTGACAGCACAGGCGTATATTGAAATTTTTCCAAAGAATTTTTCCATTCATTGGGTAAATTTTCCATATAAAGGTCTTCTGCTTTTCTTGCACCCCAATAAAAATAAATCTGACGATTGCCTTTGGATGATGAATTTATATATTGCTCCATTAAACCTTTTAGAGGAGCAAAACCCGTTCCACCACAAATCATAATAATGGGTTTGTCACTTTTTTCTCTTAAATAGAATGAACCAAAAGGCCCTTCAAATCGAACTAAACTACTTTCTTTTAATTCATTGAATACAAAGGATGTAAACTCTCCATCAGGAACATGACGAATATGAAATTCGAGGGTATTTTCCTTATTGGGTACATTTGCAATGGAAAATGCTCGGCGTTGACCATCTTTTAATATAAATTCAACATATTGTCCTGCATGAAAAATAAATTCTTTTTCTGATTCAGGTAATTTCAATATTAATTGCACAACATCATGATTTAACTTTTTTAATAGTTTGATCTTGGCAGGCAGTGTTTTAATTTCGATATCAAGCTCGTCTTCTTCAGGAGGTACGAAATCAATGGTAATATCTTCCGATAAATGAGCCACACATAACAACGCTTGATCATTGATAATGTCTTTGTCAGTTAATAAATCAGGTTGACCCTCTTTATATTCAACATTTCCTTGATGTATTTTACATTTACAGGCACCGCAAACACCTTTACGACAACCATAAGACAATGCAACATCATGTTTAATGGCGGCATCAATGATTGATTCATCATTATCAACACCAAATAAGACATCACCTGATTTATTTAAAACATTAAAACTCATTTAATAACCTGCACTTTAAATTATATAACCGTTTATGAAACCGAGAATTATATCCAGTCTAATAAAACAAGTAAATAAATACATACAGGCTCTTTACCAGATAATTTCTAATGGTTAAGCAACTTTATGAACTATTTTATCAGACTCTTTTTTATTCAGCATCGCCATGATCATTTGATCTTCAAGCTCAAACCGAACAGCCAATGTTGCACCTAATTTTGTTAAATCAGCATCTAAATCATCAATGATTTTAGATTTTTCTTTGGTATCGTATTTGTCATTAAAATCTACGGCTAAAATGGCCGCATTTATAAATTTTGAATACATTTTATCCGCTATTTTTGTGACTTCTTCACGTCGTTCCGATTTATCTGTGATTCTTTTAAAAAGCTCAAATTGACCCAATGCAACATAATCAACCAATATTTGACAAAACTCTTCCATTAATGAATCAACAGATTTTCCATGCCCATAAGGTTCAACGCCTGCTATTTCACAAAATAAAATAAGCATTTCATGGCGTTCTTCAATTAATTTATTGATTAAGTTTTGTGTTTTTTCTCTTCTATCTTCGCTGTTGTTAGTCATTATTATTCCTCCAATTTAGGGCTAATAATAAAGTAGCCAAAAAACATTTCATGATTAATCACACATCATGTTACATGATCGACCATACCGCTATTATTAAATAAAATAGTATGAAGAATACTATTTTCATATTGATTGTTAATTACTAAATTTTTAGCCATTTATTAAGGAACATTCAATCATTGATTTAATAAAAAACGGACTCCTTTATTTTTGTTATTAGTTATTTTTATATGCAAAAAGAATATTTTTATATTATACTTTTTATATCAAGATATTTTTTACCTAGACAATAAATAGATTAATCCCATGAATAGAAAATTAATACCATTTAGCCTCTTATTTTTAGTCTCATTATTTACCAGCAGTATTTCTGTTGCAGACATGTCCTATAGCAATGCTGCAAAAATGATGCAAGGCATGGCTGAAATGATGAAAATGTGGAACAACCTCAGTTCAATGAGCAATCAAATGTCTAGTGGAGCATCCAGCATGGGAATGGGTGCAAATATGATGGGTAACATCGGTTCGGGTAATTCTCCACAAAATTTTATGATGTCAAATTTACCCAATGCATCAAGTTTACCCAAACAAAGTGGTCTCTATGACTTAACACAAATGGGTCAATCAATGAGTGGTATGTCATCAATGATGCCTGGTACTTCGATGATGCCTGGACAATCTATGACTGGTCAGGCGATGAATAACATGACATCAATGATGCCAAATAATTCACAAAATACTGTGAATAATATGAACAATTCTAATAATTTGAATAATTCACAGCAAAACAATACTACTTATAATGGAGTATGGATTGGTGATGGAGGCGACACATTAATTATTGAAGGCAGCCAATTTAAAATGTTTAAAGGACAAAATACATTACAAGGTTTGGTGACGGTATCAGGCAATGTCTTTAACATGATGAGTGCTTCATCTGGTATTAATAAACAATATATGATTGTGAGACAAGGAGAGCAGTTTTTGTTGAGGGACAATTCGGGTGTTTTATTGCACTATAAAAGAGTCCATCATTTGCCTAATTCCAATATGCAGATTGGTCAGGCCAAACAGAATAGTTTTTCATCATTCCAACCCAACAATATGATCAAAAACATGACCAATCAAATGGGGATGGGGGGAAATAACAATAACCAGTCAACCTCCAGATATACTTATGGGCAGTAGTTTAAGCAATTTATTTTGTGCCCATCTAAGGTAAGAGGATGCGCAATAAATAAACATCCAACTTGCTTGTACCCAAAGGGCATAGCAATTTTTTTGTCCACCTTTTTTGTTGCAAAAATAGTTGTATAGTTCGACTATACGCCTATTTTTGCGCCTCAAAGGCGAACAAAAATCCTGCGCAATTTGGACATTTATTTATTTCACCTCCCCTAACACAATATGGAATATATGTTTATTACAAGTTATCTTAATAGGCGTTCTTATTAAAAAACCCTTTTACAACAGTAATTAAAATAATTTTTATATCGAACCATAAAGACCAGTTTTCAATATAATATAAATCATATTCAACTCGGTTTTTCATTTTATCCAGTGTATCCGTTTCACCTCGCCAACCATTCACCTGCGCCCATCCAGTAATACCTGGTCGTACAATGTGACGTTGCATGTACCCAGAAATAAGGTTTCGATACATTTCATTGTGTGCAACGGCATGTGGCCTGGGACCAACAATCGACATTGTTCCTCTTAATACATTAAAAAACTGAGGTATTTCATCCAAAGAGCTTTTTCTTAAAAATGCCCCAAGTCGGGTAATTCGATCATCATTTTTAGTGGCTTGCTTAATATAACGGCTATCATTATCCGCGACCGTCATGGTACGAAATTTAAGGACACATATTTCATCGCCTCTCATTCCATACCTCTTCTGCTTGAAAAAGACAGGATCTTTTGGGCTTTCAAATTTAATTAAAATGGCAATAAGCAACATGATTGGACTAATTAAAAAAAGAATAATTAATGAAAATACAATGTCTTCAACGGCTTTAATGACTCGGTGAATTCCAATCATGGGAGTTGTTGATAGATTCAACACGGGCATTCCTGCAACTTCAGTGATCGAATGGTTTAACAAATGTAATCCAAAAATATCGGGAACCATTCTTAAATCAACCGAAGAATCTTTTAAATTAAGCAATAATTCTTTAACTTTTTTCTCTGCTCTTAACGGTAATGCAATCCAAACTTGATCAATGTTATGAGTATTGACATAAGCATGAACATCATTAACGCAACCAACCACTTCAATACCATGAAAATTCTGGTTTTTCAGCGAATCATTATCATCAAAAAATGCTTGTATTTTTAAACCTGTCCACAATGATTCCTGTAAATTATTGGCAATGCTCTCCCCCAAATTTCCTGCACCCACTATCACAATATTTTTTAGATTCGCCCCTTTGTATCTCATCCATCTTAAAATAAAACGAAAACCACTATGAACAATAATAATCAGCAACCAATTGATGATAAACCAACCTAAAAACCAAACCCTAGAGAATAATACATTGGTATCCATCAGCATCACAATGAGTAACATCATGATATAAGAAACCAACAATGCCATCGTTATAATGGCAATTTCATCCAATAAACTAGAGCCTCGCCAAGCGCGATATATTCTAAATATAGGAAAAGTAAAGGCAATCACCAGACTACCTACAATGGCAGCAATAAAATATTGTGTTTCTGGAGTTTCGGCTAACTGTGCAGTTATTAAATAGTTGGTATGGTATAAAAACTTGTATGATAAACCTGCACTGATAAAAACCAGAACAATATCAATTAACCGAACAAAATAACCCAACGCATGGGAATATTGAAATAAAACGTTTTGTTTGAATTTGAAACTATTTTCATTCATTTGAATGAACCATATAAAATTAATTATTTTTAACAGTGATATTTATTCAATCTACACTTAAGTAGGTGACCATAATTATCTTAACAAAATTTTCGCTCAAGATTTTTTGACCTTTGGTGTTACTACTCTGATTGCATAGAGATCTATTCGGTCAGAGTAGTAGTACCAAAGGGCGGAAAATATTGAGTGAAAATGTTAATATAATTATGGTCACCTACTTAAGTAGATGACCATAATTATTTTAACATTTTCTGGCATATTTGCGTGGTGATCTAAAAGAGTTACATTATTTCACAATATCATATCAGCATTCTAACTATGTGTGGCATTTTTACCATTTTATCTTTTAAAGATAAAATCAATCAAACATCATTTTTCAATGGTCTTAACTCATTATCTCATCGTGGCCCCGATGAATCTGGTCACTGGATATCCAATGACCATAAAATAGCATTAGGGCATCGTCGATTAAGTATCATAGACTTGAAAACAGGACAGCAACCTCTTTCAAAAAATTTTCTTCATCTAATCGTTAACGGAGAGTTTTATCAATATCAAGAAATAAGGAAAGATTTAATAAAAAAAGGCCACTCATTTAAGACCCAATCCGATAGTGAAATTGCACTACATCTATTTGAAGAACAGGGCATTGATTGCTTAAAAAATCTTCGTGGTGAATTTGCCTTTTGTCTTTGGAATGAAAACAATCAATCATTAACAGCCGTTAGAGACAGGTTCGGCATTAAGCCATTATACTACGCACAATATAACAATAATTTGTATATCAGTTCTGAAATTAAAGCATTTTTTGCCGCAGGTGTTCCTGCCATTTGGAATGAAGAAGCTTATTATCATCGAACATTTGCATTACAGACAGGCACACTGTTTAAAAACATCTACCAAGTTCCACCTGGACATTATCTAATAACCAATCAAAATAAGTTTCAAATTAAACGCTATTGGGATTTTGATTATACGTCAAGCAATACAATTCATGATGAACAACAAGCAATTCAACTGATCCACGATAAAATAAAAGAATCTATTGATTTAAGATTGCAGGCAGATACGCCCGTAGCCTGTTATCTCAGTGGTGGCATTGATTCATGTTCGATCTTAGGTGTTGCCAGCCAAATAAACCAACACCCCATCAATGCTTACAGCATCATTTTTAATGAGCCAGCTTTTAGTGAGTTAGAAAATGCAGAAAATATGGCAAAAAGTTGTCAGGCACATTTTAACCCGATTACAGTTTCAGATGACTTAATGGCTGATCATTTTATCGCGTCCATTTACCACAGTGAACAACCCAGTTTTAACAGCCACAGTATTGCCAAATATCTTTTAAGTAAAAAAGTTCATGAAGATGGTTTTAAAGTGGTTTTAAGTGGTGAGGGTTCTGATGAAATTTTTGCAGGTTATGCCAGTTATCGTGATGACTATGTATTATTTCAAAATAATACATCGGCCTTAGAATCTGCAAAAAAAATTCTTTTGCAACAAATTCAATCAACTCTGATTGAACAAAACCCATCCAGAGAAACCATCAAATCAAGTTTGGGATTTATTCCTAAATGGATGCAAGCACAAATGCTTTTTTATGACCAACTCAGTTTATTATTTAAATCGGATCATCAAGCCTCTGACCCTTATTTAGCATTCATTAATGCCAATCTGACTCCCATGATTAGATCTGCGGATCCAATCCATCAATCCATGTATTTAACCTCAAAATCCACGCTACCCAACTACATCCTCACAGCCTTAGGTGACAGGATGGAAATGGCTCATTCTATTGAGGCACGACTTCCTTATATGGATCACCAGTTGGTTGAACTGGTATCAAAACTATCCCCAACATTAAAAATAAATGGTGGCATTGATAAACATATTTTAAGAAAAGCCATGCAACCCTATGTAACCGATCAAGTTTTAAAGGGTGCTAAAAAAGCATTTACAGCCCCTTCTTTCATCACCAATCAATCTGGAAAAATGTTTCAATTAATGACAGATTTAATTTTTTCCGAACCATTAAAACAATTACCATTTTTTGATTCAAAAAATATTCATGCATTATTTGAAGTAACAAAAAATTTAGCACCCTCAGAGCAAATTAGTCTGGAACCTATTTTCATGGAGATAATGAGTTTAACGGCAATACAGCAAGTATTTAACCCAAGTCACTAAAAATGTTTAAATTTAATTCCTAAATAATACAAATTTGTCTAAACTTAGTTCATATATGATGTTATTTATTGGATCGAACATGAAACGAGCAAAAAAAACACTACACCCACTGATATTAAGCCTCACCTTATTACCTGCTTATGCCGTTTATGCAGAAGATGAAGACGATTATTTATCAATGGATGTTGAGTCATTAATGGATTTAGAAATTGTCAGTTCTCATAAGACCCCTGAAAAACTATTTACCACAACCGCACCTATCTACGTCATTACCCAAGAAGACATTAAACGATCAGCCGCTGAAAGAGTTGAAGATTTACTCGTCAGAGTCCCAGGTTTATTTGTACAACAACTGACTCGACATAGAAATGCCATCAGTATTCGTAATGATGATACTTTTTTCACAGCCACCCTATTGGTATTGATTGATGGCGTTGCTGTTTATAATCCCGCCAATGGTGGTGTTGTCTGGGCTTTTGTTGATGCACCGTTACAAGATATTGAACGAATTGAAGTCATACGTGGTAGCGGTGGAATCACCTGGGGTGCCAATGCATCAACAGGCATCATCAACATCATTACCAAAAAAGCCAAAGATACGGATAAATTTTCATTAACTGCCGCTGCTGGAACAGAAGGGCGCTTTGATGTCACGCTACAAGGCAGTTACCAACAAGATAAACACGGCATTAAAGCCACGCTTCATACCAATAGCGATAAAGGTTTTGACTATATTGATATTTCGGATGTTTCTACTCAAAAAGTATTCACCTCAAGATATGATTATGATGGCGAGGATTGGCATACCAGACTTTCATTAGCAAGTCAGGTGGTTGAACTGGAAGATTTTAACCCCTTTATTGCTCAAGTGAAAGATAGCATAGGGCATAGTGACTATTTTGATTTCAGCACCGAACGAAAATTTAGCGATGGAAGCTTGTTTGTTTTTAAAACACACTTTGGAAATTTAGACTCTCCTCAATTATCATCAGGAATTCAGAGACTTTTAATCAAAACATCCGATATTGAGTCACAATATCATCATCAATGGTCTGATGAATCCCGCACTTATTTTGCAGCCAATTTTAGAAGCAGTGATTTATCAATATCAGACGCTTTTAATCCACCAAATAACCAGATAGATCAGACCGCATTTTCTTTAAATCACCAAATGAAATTTGGAGAATTTAAGTTTGAAATAGGCAGTCGAGCAGAACACAATTCCAATGTTGAAAAAGAATGGCATATTAGTCCCGCTACCAGATTATCTTATCAGGCATCTGACAGCCTATTTTTTTGGGGCAGTGCCACCAAAAGCTTTCAATTTCCAACGTATATTCAACAAGGTATAAAAATAAAAATAGGTGAACACCCTTCATCTAAACTAGACATATTTTTAAAAGGAAATGATAAATTAAGAGCAGAAGAAATTATAGATTACCAATTAGGTCTACGCTTTAAGTCTTCTGAAGATACGTTAATCGACTTCAATGTTTATTACAGTGAATCAGATAATATTATCGCTGATGATTTAGCCGATATTTTTTTTAATAATTTTGAACTTTTTAATCAATATAACAATTTACTTCGACATCAAACCCAGGGTTTAGAATTATCTTTACAAAAATTCTATTCAGAAAAATATCAGACACAATTCAATTTAACTTACTACAAAAAAAATGTATTTTTAATGAATTCGAGCAAAGCAACAGGTATCAATTTGGGCATTTCCACTGCACCTAATTATAAAATATCTTGGTTAAATACAGCACATTTTTCCAGCAAAACCTATCTGTTTGGAGAATTAACTTGGGTAGATAATTATTTTTCTGAAGAAGAAGAAAATATTAAACAACATTTCAGACTAGATATTAAATTAAATCATCAGTATAATTCCAACGTAGATATCGCCATCATGGCAAAAAATATTTTCAATAACGAATTAGAAGCAAACTCTGAATTTGTTATTAAAGACCCACAAAAAGTTGAACCCAGTTATCAAGTACAGGTTAAATATAAGATTGACTAAACTGTCGATAATCATTCCCACCATCAATGAAATGATGGTCTTACCTGATTTACTTCAGCAATTAAATCGACAACAACAAATCCAGTTAGAAATCATCATTGCCGATGGTGGATCAACCGATGATACTCTTCGGTTAGAGCTTGCTGAAAACACTCAATTAATACACACCAAAAAAGGTCGCGGACATCAAATGAACCAAGCGGCCTCCCAAGCCCAATTTGACCTCTTGTTATTCATACATGCAGATTCAAAAATTCAATCTAATACCCTCTTGTATGATGCCACAGAATTATTTATACAAATCTTAGATCAATTAAGTAGTCAACAATTAGCAGGTCATTTCAAATTAAAATTTGATCGTCAAGATGAAAAAAATCAAACAGCTTACAGCTATTATGAATCAAAAACAGCCTTAAATCGTGCTGAATGTACCAATGGAGATCAAGGTTTATTAATCACTAAAACATTTTTTAATCAATTGGGTGGCTTTGATGAACAACTTCATTTTTTAGAAGACCAGCGATTGGCTGAAAAAATTAGAAAACAAGGAACCTGGATTACTTTACCAGGCACACTCATTACATCTGCCAGACGTTTTGAAGAAGAAGGTTTTGTCAGGCGTATGATACTCAGTGCCTTTATCATGAATTATAATTATATCGGTTACCAAGACTTTTTTACTCATGCACCAGGTGTTTACAAACAACAAGATGTCACCCAATCCTTAGATATTTACGCCTATTTTAACCTAATTCATCAACTCAATAAAAAAACACCTTTATTAAAATTAGCAAAACGCTGGATAGCAACGGGTAATTATACAAAAATCCATTGTTGGCAATTATTCTTTTTCTGGGATGTGAAATTAAATTATTTTAAAGCTGAGTTGAATAGCTCGTCTGCTCGAACGAAACTTATCCCCTTGCTGGATAAAGCTGAATTAAGTGGCTCTGTCCGCTTCAATGACAACTTATCCACTACTGTGGATAAAAAGAGTAAAACTCCTTTTCTCAATTTTTATGACAAAATATTCAGCCATATAATTAATTTTTACTTGTTTGATTTAGTTTGCACTGCATTGGTTTATGGTTGGTTTCATTTGAGTAGAATCAGATATTGGTTTAGTAAACATTTCTAATCATTACCCCAAGACAAAGTCTAAATCGAACTCAATTTCTGTAAAAGGTTCAAGTCTTACCTTAGACTGATGCTGTATTGATGCAATCACTTTATAGGCATCCTCCGTATACTTATAAACTGTCAAAGCTTTTTCTTCTGGATGTATTATCCAGTAATAAGGCACTTTGTTTGCCAGTAAAATATTTAATATGCTGACGGTATCTTTTGCCACATGCCCTGGAGAACTAATTTCACACACCCAATCAGGAGTAATTTCTACAACCCCTGAAGGTTTTTGCGTGACTCTATCTTTACACCATCCTGCAATATCATGGCAAGGTACATTGTGTTCGTTGTATCTCACACTCACCTCTGTCGCAAACCACCAACCACCGCCACTACTATTGGAACGCCTAACTCCTCCTAATTCCTCTCGCAAATTACCCTGAACTTCACCATGTTCAAATCTTGCCATGGGTCGCTTAATAATTTCACCATTAATTAACTCAAGACGTTCATCTTGTTTTAGTGCATCCTCTAAATCATCGATTGTGTTTAATTTATACGCTTCCATAACTAACCTCTGGTCTTTTCTTAAGTAGCACCTGAGAACGGTGCGTTCAACCATCTAAAAATAACATTTCAATTTCATGTTACTTAGGCAACTCGCAATAAATAAACTACCCATCTTACTTGCCCTTTTGTCCATCTTCTTTGCTACAAAAATAGTTGTGTAGAGCGACTACACGCCTATTTTTGT
>Ga0233443_1000548_pt1 | contig 40381 bp, 32 predicted proteins | sample SI_123_September_2_FD_182784 | JGI IMG/M metagenome (GOLD analysis project Ga0233443, IMG submission 182784) | Seawater microbial communities from Saanich Inlet, British Columbia, Canada - SI_123_September2016_200_MG | ecosystem: Environmental > Aquatic > Marine > Inlet | place: Canada: British...
AATATCCTTTTGAAGCTGAATATCAGGTAGCTGAAGCAGGTCTGGTGGTCTCTCCTACTAAAATGAATGTATTTTATATTGGCGTTGATAATCCGGTTGATATATCCGTACCTGGTGTACCGAAAGCTAATATAGAAGCTTCGATGACCAACGGTTCGATCGTAAAAGATGCAAAATCAGGTGGATGGATTGTAAAACCAAAAGCTGCTGACCTCAACGGTAAGAAAACCGCGATTTCTGTAACGACCAAAATCGATGGTCTTCAGAAAAACATGGGAAGTGTAATATTTAGAGTAAAAAGAGTACCGGATCCGGTTGCTAAAATTGCTTCGAAAAAAGGTGGTCCAATTACCAAAAACAGATTGACTGCTGAAAATGGAATCTTCTCAGAAATTGAAAACTTTGATTTCGAGATGAGGTTTAGAGTAACCTCCTTTATTGTTGAAACCATTGATCGTGGATTTGTGAAAACTCAGAAGTCCGGATCCAATCGTTTCACTGATTCACAGTATGCACTGATGAGAAATCTAAAGAGAGGTGACAGGGTTACTTTTGACGCAATTAAGGCCAAAGGAGACGATGGATCGACAAGAGATCTGGCTCCAATAATATTTAGAATTCAGTAATTATTACAGATATGAGAAAGTTAGTTGTCTTCATTTTTATAGGAATATTTTCTTTCTGTTTCGCACCAGGCGAAACAAGTGCACAGGATGTGTTGAACGGTATTTATGTTAAACACCGTGATAAGCAGAGAAAACCAATTCCTTATAAACCTTTGCGCGAAGCTGATGTTGCATGGGGTAAATTTGTAATCAGGACAATTGACCTTAGGGAGAAAATGAATCTTCCTCTCTATTATCCAACTGAGCCAATTCTTGAAAGAATGAGTTTGATCGATCTTCTACTCCATGGAGTAAAGAATGAAGGTCTTACAGCTTATGATCCTGATGGATGGGCAGGAAGAGAATTTGATATTCCAATGACCTGGAGTCAGATCGAAGAGAAATTTGATGCAATGGATGAAACTTCTGAGGTAATTAATCTTGAAACTGGTGAATATGAAACGAAAACAGTAACAGGTACCTTAAACTCATTTGAGGTGAAACAATATCTGGTTCGTGAAATGTGGTACTTCGATCGTAAGTATTCTACACTTAATGTTAGAATTATTGGTTTGTGCCCAATTCGTGAATATACCAAGCAGGCCGAAGGTAATTTAAGTGCTGAATCTGCTGCATTGGCTATGGAAATTGCTGATGAAATTCAGAAGAAGAAAGTTTTTTGGATTGAATTTGCTGAAGCACGAGAGCTATTTGCCAATCACGAGGTTTATAATCCGTTTAACGATGCTGAGAGAAGAACATTTGATGATGTTTTCTTCAAGCGCAAGTTTGCAAGCTATGTTGTACAGGAATCAAACGTCTATGACAACCGATTCATTAATGACTATTCACTTGGTCAAAAGACATTGCAGGAAGCTGAACGTGTAAAGAATGAGGTTTTCAATTGGGAACAGGATCTCTGGGAATACTAAAATTAATTTATGATATAAAAAAACCCGGTGAAGATTCACCGGGTTTTTTATTTGGATAGATTCACTAAATATATTTCTCTCCAAAGTTATCTTTAACCATATCAACGATCTCCCGAATTCTCTGTTCTTCTTCCTTCTTTATGATTAATATATTATCATCCGACTCCACAACAATATAATTATCTAAGCCCTGCATTACAACCCGCTTATTATCAGAAACATTTACAATACAATTGGTACTGTCGAGGCTGATGATCCTCTCTCCTACCAGTGCATTATTATTTTCATCTTTCGTGGAGTGCTCAAATAAGGATCCCCAGGTTCCAAGATCCGACCAGCCAAAATCAGCACACATCACATAAACATTGTCAGCCTTTTCCATTACTCCATAATCAATAGAAATATTCCTGCATTCAGCATATGTTTTTTCAATAAACTCCTCTTCTTTCGGTGTTCCGAAAATCCCCTTGCCTTTATTGAATAAGTCATCCACATCAGAAAGGTTCTTTTGAAAACTTTCAGAAATTGTTTGCAGGTTCCAAATGAAAATTCCTGAATTCCAGAAAAACTCTCCACTGTCCACAAATACCTTAGCCATTTCGAGATCAGGTTTCTCAGTAAAAGTTTTAACTTTTTCAATCTCAGGATGATCGAATGAGTTCTCAATAATCTGAATGTAGCCATAACCCGTTTCCGGCCTTCCTGGCTTAATACCCAGAGTTAACAATGCCTGATTGTTCCTCGTAAATTGCAAACCTTCATTGATAACTCGAACAAACTCCTCCTCCTTAAGAATCAGGTGATCACTCGGCGCAACGATAATATTTGCATTTTCGTTCTGTTCTTTGATCTTATAATTTGCATATGCTATGCAAGGTGCAGTATTCCTTCTGCAGGGTTCCAGTAATATCTGATGACTACCCAGCTCGGGTAACTGTTCTGCAACCAAATCTTTATACTCCTTACTTGTAACAACATAAACATTGCTTGCAGGACAAATTGAGTCAAATCGCTCAAATGTCTGTCTTAATAATGTTTTACCAGTACCAAGTACATCCAGAAACTGCTTGGGTTTTTCCGTTCTGCTTAATGGCCAGAATCTGCTTCCGACACCACCGGTCATTATGACACAGAAATTGTTATTTATCATAGTTAATGCTTTAGCTTAATTATTTGTCTAAATTAAAAAAAGGCAGGATATACTGAAAATATATTTCTAATTATTAGCTCATATTGACATATTAATCCTGGAGTTTTATACGGTGTATCGCTTATTTAGTTAATTTTATCCTTGTACTTTTAGAAGAGATTCAACACTTTTATGACAAAGAATAATATTTTCTATCATGTTGGTCGATATACCGTGTTTGTTAGCAAGGTTTTCGGGCAACCTGAAAAATATCGGATGTATCTGAAGCAATTTACCCGAGAATTAAATGTGCTTGGATTAAACTCCGTTGGAATAGTCTTTATTATCTCTATTTTCATGGGAGCTGTATTAACGATTCAAACCGGATTGAATCTTGAGAATCCATTTATTCCACTTTACCTTATTGGTTATGCAACAAGAGATTCAATGATCCTTGAGTTCTCAAGTACAATTGTTTGTCTGATTCTCGCGGGAAAAGTGGGTTCAAATATCGCATCTGAAATTGGAACAATGAGGGTTACCGAACAGATAGATGCTTTGGAGATCATGGGCGTTAATTCAGCAAGCTACCTCATTCTCCCAAAGGTGGTAGCTGCAATGCTCTTTTTTCCTCTCCTTGTTGTTATGAGCATTTTTGTAGGCATCTGGGGAGGATGGCTAGGAGGTTGTGTACTTACCGACGTACTTTCGAGCGATGAGTTCATTGTAGGATTGCGATATTACTTTGTACCTTTTTATATTACCTACACACTCATTAAAACTGTTGTATTTGCCTTCATCATTACCACTGTTGCCTCCTATTATGGATACTACACCGACGGTGGAGCTCTGGAAGTTGGTAAATCAAGTACAAAGGCCGTTGTCTATAGCAGTGTTTTGATTCTACTGTTTAATCTGGTTTTAACTCAACTCCTGCTGGCATGATCGAAGTGAAAAACGTTTCAAAATCATTCGATGGAAATGCAGTCTTGAAAGATGTTTCTATCTCCTTCGAACCTGGGAAAACCAATCTGATAATTGGCCAGAGTGGTTCAGGTAAAACCGTTTTGCTCAAAGCTATTGTTGGACTTCACGAAGTTGACGAAGGATCTATTAACTATGATAAGGAAGATTTTTGTCAAATGAACTTCCGGCAGCGAAAGAGAATAAGAAAAGAGATTGGAATGGTATTTCAGGGCGGTGCTCTGTTTGATTCTGCGACTGTAGAGGAAAATGTGATGTATCCAATGGAGATGTTTACGAATATGACAGTAAAAGAAAAACTCAACAGAGCCAACTTTTGTCTTGAACGTGTTAATATTATCGGCTCAAATAAGAAGTTTCCTTCAGAATTGAGTGGTGGTATGCGAAAAAGAGTTTCAATTGCCAGAGCCATTGCGCTCAACCCAAAGTATCTTTTTTGTGATGAACCAAATTCCGGGCTCGATCCAAAAACATCCATTCTAATTGATAATCTCATCAAGGAAATTACCGAAGAATTTAAAATGACTACGATTGTTAATACTCACGACATGAATTCGGTGGTTGAGATTGGGGAAAAAGTTGTTTTCATTTTCGAAGGTCAAAAATGGTGGGAAGGATCGAATGACGAAATTTTCAATATAAAGAATAAAGAACTCAATGAGTTTATCTTTGCCTCCAGCTTTCATGCCAGGGCAAGAGAAAAGAATAAACTCTGAAAATAATAGAGAGGTGCTATAAAAGTTAATTCCTCTCTCATCTTGTTGCCATCTGTATCAATACATTAAGATTCCTGCCATGATTGCCAACAAGCAGGAAATTGTAGTAACGATTGGTTGAAGTGGATTTTGGACAGCCCCTTTAATATTCCACAGAAAACTATCTTACTTCAAAGCAAAACTTGATGAACCTATTAGTTTACCTTCCGCAAAAACATCAACATGGTAAGTTCCCGGTAATAACTCTTCCAGATTCTCATAATAGATACATGCATTCATGGTAACATTATTATAGTTGAAAGTTCGTTTCGCAGAATAAACAATCTCCTTTCCTTCATATTCAAACAAATTATCTTCGGAATGGGCTAGAACTAATTCATCCGGCCTAGCAATACGCATATACAATGTGAGATCACCTGAATTTGCTATAGCATTTTCCCATACCTTGAAACAGACATTAATCTTCTCCACCTTATTGGCATAACGAGTAGTTCTTCCCCGCTTCTTGAGCACTTCAATTAATATTTCCTCTGCCTGCAATGTGGACGCAAGATTAACCTGTTCTTCCAGCGTGGTTTTTTGCTCTTCAAGACTTTCCTTTACCTGTTTTACTCTTCGGTATTGTGCTTTCACTTCTGCATTCTCAACACGCAGCATTTCGTTACTGGTATTTAAACTGTCAATCTGGTAAACATAGCTCTTCATTACATTTCGTAATGTTGACACCTCTTTCTCCAGAGATCTCTTTTTATAGTTGGAACTGTTCAAATTGGTAATCAGCGTTTTTATGTAAACTTGCTGTTCCTCCAATTTAATATTCATGGTATCGTTATCAGTCTTTAATGAATCGTACTGAAGAAGCATTTGATTGAGCTCTGCCTTCACTTGCTCCTTTTCTGTTACCGTTTTGATAACTTCTTCGATTTTCAATTCGGTTGCTTTCTTTTGTTCCGTTAGCATGTACGACAGCACTGCAACAGCTGTTGCCAGCAAAACAATTATCACCCAATAGATTGATGATCTGCACTTCTTAACTTCGGTAAGGGCTTTATTATCTTCCATATGAATAAGTTTCATGCTATTAACGCTACAAAAGTACTTAATATTTTGATTAACAATCTGCTATTATAGTAAATTGCCAATCTCATTCAACTCCATTTTTTCTATCTTTGTGAATTCTTACAAAATTGAAAATATTCTCAGCAATGAAATTCGAACAATTTAACTTTTCAAATAAGAAAGCAATCATAAGGGTTGATTTTAATGTCCCTCTTAATGATAAGTTTGAGATCACCGACGACACCAGAATCAGAGCAGCCATCCCTACAATTAAAAAGATAATTAACGATGGTGGATCCGCAATATTAATGTCTCACCTTGGAAGGCCAAAAAATGGTCCGGAAGATAAATTTAGTTTACGTTATCTACTTTCAGACTTATCTGATAAATTAGGTGTAACTGTCAAATTCGCAGACGATTGCATTGGTAATTCTGCAGTTGATCTTGCCGGATCGCTGGAACCTGGTCAGGTTTTACTTCTTGAGAACCTCCGTTTTTATAAAGAAGAAACCAGGGGGGATGAAACTTTTGCAAGAAAACTGGCTGACCTGGCCGATATTTATGTTAATGACGCATTTGGCACAGCACACAGGGCACACGCTTCAACAACTATTATTGCACAATATTTTAAGGATAAAATGTTCGGTTATGTAATCGAAGGAGAATTATCCAGCATTGATAAAGTTTTACACGAAGCAAACGGACCTTTCACTGCCATTATTGGTGGCGCAAAGGTTTCTACTAAAATCACCATTATTGAAAAACTCCTCGACAAGGTTGATCATCTGATTATTGGAGGAGGGATGATGTTTACCTTCGCGAAAGCTCAGGGGGCTGAGGTGGGCTCCTCCCTTATTGAAGAAGATAAGTTGGATCTTGCACTTAAGATTCTGAGTTTGGCAAAGGAAAAGAGTGTTACCATTCATCTGCCTTCCGACACAAAAATTGCTGATGCATTCGACAATAACGCCAACACCAGGCTTTGCGAAGTAAAAAGTATTGACAAGGGCTGGATGGGCTTGGATATTGGACCTGCTTCCATCCAGAAATTTACAGATATCATTGAAATGTCAAATACTGTATTGTGGAATGGGCCTATGGGTGTATTCGAGATGACCAACTTCAGAGATGGAACAAAAGCAGTAGCTGAAGCTCTGGTTAATTGTACGGTTAAAGGAGGCTTTTCCCTGATTGGAGGTGGCGACTCGGTAGCTGCCATCAATCTTTTCGATATGTCGGAGAAGGTAAGCTATGTTTCTACAGGAGGCGGTGCTTTACTTGAGTATATGGAAGGAAAAGAATTACCTGGAATAGCTGCCATTAGAAACAATCAGTAAAATACTACTTTTACAGATTAACCGTTTGGATTGTATTATAGAAAAAAGCAAGAATTGAATAAACCTTTACGAATGCAAAAATCACTACTATCAATTATTATTATAGCCTGCTTCTTTACATCTGTTGGGCAGGAAAGATCTATACCCAAAATTGGTGATGTGCCATTATATTCTCAGCGATCGCTTAACAACTGGGATTATGAGATTGATTTTCAGGACACTTTGATTATGCAGGAAATGGCATTTGACAATGTAGATGGAAATACGGATGCAACTGATATTACAAATCTGGGGCTTAATTTTTCTGGTGATCAGTGCTGGCTGGCTCTTCACAATTCCGGTGAACCAAATTCCTGGGCTGGCAGCAACTCTGTATTTGATCCTGCAGGTCAGGCGGATCGCTGGATGATTACCCCTGCGATCGTTGTGTCTGAAGATGCCAAATTAAAGTGGAGAGCAATGTCAATTCAACTTGATATTCTACCAACAGTAGAAACTTATGAGGTTTATATTTCAACAAGTGGTGGCGTCGATCATGATGCTTTCACAGAATTACCAATTTATACAGAGTCTGCCACTCCCGATTCATGGGATACAAAAATTATCGACCTTACTGGATATGCTGAGGATACTGTTTACATAGCTTTCCGACATACCTCCAATGATCAGGGAATTCTCGCCATTGATGATATACGTGTTGGTGAATCCGCTCAAACACCTGATGGCATGGGTGGCAATTTCGAAAATGCAGAGAACTTTTCATTCGATATGACGCCATGGACAACTATTGATGTAGACCAAAGCCCAACCTACGTTTTTTCGAATGTGACCTTCCCAAATCAGGGACTTAACATGTCATTTATTGTTTTTAATCCTGATGAAACTACACCCTCACTTTCAAATCTGGAGGCCAATGGCGGAGAGCGCCTGGGTGCCTGTTTTGGTGCAATAATGCCTACACAGGGTGGACAAGGACCAAATGATGATTGGTTGATTTCACCAAAACTTCTGATGGCAGATAATTCTTATATAGAATTCTATGCTAAGTCGATCACTTCAATTTACGATCTTGAAAGATTTGAAGTTGCTGTTTCAACAACAGATCTTGATCCTGCAAGCTTTACAGATATTATATCACCGGCACCCTATGTGAACGTAGGTACTGACTGGACATACTTTCATTATGATTTGAGCACTTACGAAGATCAGGAGATCTATGTAGGTATACATTGTATTTCTGAAAATGCATTTGTATTTTGTATTGATGACATTTATATCCATGATGTAACTGGCTTCAGTGAGACTTTTGAAGATGAAATTGAGATTTATCCAAACCCAACAAGGGACAGGATTATACTTAGCGGTGCTGCCGGATTTGATGTATCAATCTTTAATCATCTGGGTATAGAGCTTTTAAGAGAAAATATCAACAAGGAGAATGAACTAAATTTGAACCTTAGCGATTATCCGGGTGGAATCTATTACATCCGAATGGAAAAGGATGGAATTCATACGATACAAAAGGTAATAAAATTGTAGTTTTCATTATTCAGAACCTATTGATATAACTGAAATACAGAATGTTAATAATCCGATAAAATATAACCCTGTTGCCAACGGGGTTTTTATATTTTCTTATATTTGTACAAGCAAAAAATTGATGTTTAATAAAAAACGAGAAACATGAAGAAATTTACTCTTTTAAGTTTAGTATTAGTAATGGCACTTGGCTTGTTTGCCCAGGTAAACCAGCGAGGTTTACGTCAGGCTTTCCAGGAGAAAGACATGAGCGAATGGGTTGAGCGTTACAACAACAAGGCGGATTTCCAACAGGCAATTAAAACCTATGGTGATATCTACTTTGAAGATGATTTTAGCACGGGTACAACCACTAGTTTACCAACTGGTTGGAGCACCGTTGACATTGATGCTAACAGCAACAATCTTGTATGGGAATGGACTGATACAGGGACTACTGGTCAGTATGGTAGTGCACCGTTTCAATCAACTTCTAATACCAATGGCTGGATGATGCTGGACTCTGATGGTGCGGGACAAGCTACTTATGATGCTTTTTTGTATTCACCAAGCTATGATCTTACCGGTCGTCCGTATGTAGCGGTTGTATGGGAAGAGTACTACAGAAGATGGGGAAATGAAGCTGCCAATCCTTACGGTGGTAATCCTACCCACCTGGGTGTTATTGTTGATGGAACAGATACTACGGAGATTGAGATTCACTCTACCTTCGAAACTGGTGATGTTACTGATAACCCTGAAGGTGTTATGGTTAATGTGAGTTTAATCTGTGGTGGAGAAGATAACGTACAGTTCTATTTCAGAATTGCCGGTCTTTGGGACTATTGGTGGCACATTGATGATTTCAAAATAATCGAAGGCGCAGGTAATGACCTTCAGATTAACGAAACTTATGCTCTTTCTGTTTACCAATTCGGAACATCGGGATTCAGCTGGTTCGGATATTATTCACGTTTACCACTTTCTCAGGTAACTGATTATTTCTTCCAGGCAGATATATATAACAATGGTGTAATTGACCAAACCAATGCCATGCTAACAGTAACTGTTGATATTGATGGTGTTTATGATGATGAGGTTTCTGATACCATTCTTATTCATGAGGTAGATTCATTGTTCTCATACGTTCCTGCATGGTATACTCCAAACGGAATTGGTACCTATGGTGCTACATTTGAGGTGTCGCAAGATCAGGTGGAAGAAGTGCCTGAATCAAATGTTGCAGGTCCAACAGAATGGGATATTACTACAAATAATATTATAGCGAGAGATACAAGATGGACCAGAGCATTGGGTGCTAGCCTCTATACAGGTGGTTCAGATGGTGACCTGTTGGGTGTATCTTATTTCTTCCCTAATGCTACTGAAGCTAACTCTCTTTCTGTATTTATTGATTATCGTTCGGACGTTGGAACTATCATAATTGGCCAGGTATATTATGCAGATACTGATTGGATTCTGCAGATTGAATCTGAAGAGCATATTATTACACAGGCTGATCTTGGTCACTGGATTGATCTTCCTTTGATTACCATTGATCCAACTGATGATGATCTGGATGCTGAAACCGAATATATGGCTGCAGTTGAGATGTACTGGGGTGGTGGTGACTTAAACTGCTGGATTGGTGCTGATGATGAAGGACCACATGTATACAGTCAGGTTACAAACCTAAGAATTGGACAAGACTGGTTTTGGATTTCAGATATGCCTATGATTCGCATGAATCTTGCCGGATCAACAGTTCCTCCGGTATGGACAAGCCCAACAACAGATACTATTTGGGTTGACCCATCTGCACTTCCTGTAACTTATGATTTGAGCTTAACTGCAATGGATCCTAACATTCCTGCATTAAGTCTAATGTTTGACACCATCGTTATGCCTGATTTCGTTACTGGTTTTACTGATGGCGGTTCCGGTACAGCTACAATAACTATGACCATTACGGCAGATGATATTAGTACATATCAGTATACAAATACTGGAGGAGTAGATATTTATAACAATTATGGCATCAGCTATTATGTTAGCAATGGCGTTGAAGAGAATGCTACCTATAACTATTTCTATATTTTCGAAACTACACTTGGAACATCCAATACTGAGGTTTCTGAAATGGTTATCTATCCTAATCCAACAACAAGTGTAATCAATATCACTAATGTTGAAGGAGCATCTATCTACGTATACAATGTAATTGGTGAGCTGGTTGCAAGTGTACAGCAAGCAGGTGCATTATCACAAGTTGATTTAAGTGCAAATGCTAATGGTACTTACTTTGTGAAAGTTGTTAATGGTAATGATATTACAACTCAGAAAATTAATTTGATCAAGTAATCAGATTTATTAGATATTTTGGAACCCTGGCAGTTTTGCCGGGGTTTCTTTTTTATATTCATTTGTACTATCTTTTAAGAACATTCAAAGTATCAGGTGGTGATGTCAATAGCTGAAAATATTTTAGAACTTAAGGCGAAGTTACCAGGCGGAGTTCAGCTGGTTGCTGTGTCCAAAACCAAACCAAATGAATCTATCATGGAGGCATATAATGGAGGCCACCTTGTGTTTGGTGAAAATAAACCACAGGAACTTGCCAGAAAACACCTTGAACTCCCAAAGGATATCCAATGGCACTTTATCGGTCATCTGCAAACAAATAAAGTAAAATACATTGCCCCCTTTGTATCTCTTATTCATGCAGTAGATAGTCTGAAACTACTCCAAATCATCAATAAGGAAGCCGAAAAGAACAATCGTACCATCAACTATCTTCTGCAAATGCACATTGCAGAGGAGAGCACAAAATTTGGTTTATCACGAAATAAAATTGAAGAACTTATCAAGCAGGATCAATTTAGGTCTTTAACAAAAGTAAACCTGGTTGGCCTCATGGGTATGGCGACCTATACCAAGGATCAGGATCAAATAAGAAGTGAATTTAGGAATCTGAAGTCATTATTTCAGGATCTTAAGATCTCACAATTCTCAGACAAACCTGATTTCAAAGAACTTTCTTTTGGAATGTCAGATGACTATCAGCTTGCTATTGAGGAAGGAAGTACGATGGTTCGGATCGGAAGTTCTATTTTCGGTGAACGAAACTATCCAATCTAAGTCTCACTCTTATTTCCAAAATTAGGACAAACATTAAAATTATATGTTCGTGTTTTAAGAAGTAACCTGAGCTAATCCACCAATAAAAAGTATCCTGCCGGGATTTTGAATTCACTTTCACCTTTTGTCAATACCAAAATATTATTGATTGAAATGCTCCCAAATGCAATTAATTTGTAGGAAATCTAAATTGTTTAATGCCTATATTTGCTCATCTAAATAATTAATTCAAAAAGAGAAATCCAATGGTAAACCTAAGTACCAGGTATCTGGGGATCGAACTTAAAAACCCTATTGTAGTTAGTAGTTCAGGGCTTTCAAACTCTGTCGACAAAATTAAAAAGATTGAAGCAGCCGGTGCAGGTGCGGTTGTTCTGAAGTCTCTTTTTGAAGAGCAGATTAACTATGAAGCAAGTAGCATAATCAGCCAAAGTGAAGATTATCCTGAAGCTGAAGATTATATCAGAAGTTATACAAAAAGCAATTCTGTTGACTCTTATCTTACCTTGATTGAGGAAGCAAAAAAGGAGGTCACGATTCCCATTATTGCAAGTATCAATTGTATATCAGCAGATGACTGGACAGATTTCGCGAAAAAGATAGAAATAGCCGGCGCCGACGCTCTGGAGCTTAACATTCATATTGTCACTTCCGATCATGAAAAGTCAACAGAAGAGGTCGAAAATATTTACCTCAGTATTATAGAAAAGATTAAAACGCTCATTAACATCCCAATAGCCGTAAAAATCGGGCCACACTTTTCGAATCTCACCAACATGGTTGACAGATTATATCATCGTAAAGCAAACGGGGTAGTTCTATTCAATCGTTTCTTTCAGCCAGATATTGATGTGGATAATTTGTCCTTTACATCTTCTGCTGTATTAAGCTCCGAAAATGATATCCGGAATACACTTCGATGGGTCGGTATTATTTCTGATAAAGTAAACAAAATCGATATCTCGGCATCTACTGGTGTTCATGACGGGCGGGCGGTAGCTAAACTTTTACTGGCAGGCGCTAGCACAGTACAGGTCTGTTCTGTTCTTTATAAGAAGGGTGTAAACGAAATTGAAAAGATCCTTGTTGATCTCACAAAATGGATGGAAGATAAAGATTTTAAGGATCTTAACGACGTAAGAGGATTAATGAGTTATGGAAAAATAAACAATCCAGCTGTATATGAAAGAGCACAGTTTATGAAATATTTTTCGAGCCTGGAATAAGTTTAATTAATTTATAGATAATAGCCGCCTCTGCGGCTTTCTTTTATTGTGTCAACATCACTATCAGAGTTTCGGCCATTGCTCTTTTAGTCCTTTCCAAATCCTGAGATGACGCCTTAAGTTTCAATACTGCCTTTTGCTGATCTTCTTCACGCGAGAGCACTCCCCACTCTTCAATAACAGAATAGGCTTCCAAGGCAACCTCCAAATCCGAATTAAGAAATAACTCGATAAAGTCCTCCAGATGGGCCGAATAATCTATACCACTACTCCAGCAAGCTGTTACAATTTGTTTCAGGCCCGCTTTCTCTGCTTTAATTCTTTCCAGAAAATAAGGAATAGCCTTTGAATCCTTAATATCACATAGAAACATCTCCAACTCAGAGAACAGCAATTCATCGCTGTTCGACTCAAATACAGCAAAAATAAAGGGTAAATAACTCACTTTGCCACTTTTCCTTAACTTTCTAAGTGCCTTGATGATATCAGCAGTTTGTTTTGAATTCAGCTCGTCTACAATTGCGGGATTGATCTTACTCTCCATAATCTAGAATTAAGGATGCAAAAGTAAAATATAAATTGATTTGAGCCAATACGACATTGTCTGCGGAAGGATTAAAAATTTATCCGTGGTACAAATATAGATCCATCTGTATTTTTAGGGAGATGATAGTAATAGTTAGCCCAGATATGATTTCAGAATTTTGCTTCTGGAGGTACCCTTTAATCGCTTAATAGCACGCTCCTTTATTTGACGTACGCGTTCCCTTGTTAAATCCAGGGCCTCTCCTATTTCCTCAAGGGTTGAGGCGGGCCGGCCATTCAAACCAAAATAATGTCTTAACACATATGCCTCGCGGTAAGTGAGGGTAGTAATCGCTCTGTCAATTTCTTTTTGCAAGGACTCTTTCAGTAAAGCCTTATCAGGAGGATTACTGTCTTCACGCAATAGAATATCATACATGCTTCCTTCCTCATCTGCCGCCAGCGGCGCATCCATGGAAACATGTCTTCCCGTATGACGCATTGCTTCCTTAACATCTCTTGGTGCTATTTCCAAAACAGTAGCAACTTCTTCTGCTGTTGGCTCTCTTTCAAATTTCTGCTCCAGCAAAGAAAGTGTTCTGTTGATTTTATTTAGGCTACCTATCTTATTAAGCGGTAATCTAACAATACGTGCCTGCTCAGCCAAAGCTTGCAATATAGATTGTCGGATCCACCAAACCGCATATGATATAAATTTGAATCCCCTGGTTTCATCAAACCTTCGGGCCGCTTTTATTAATCCTAAGTTACCTTCATTTATCAAGTCCGGTAAACTCAATCCTTGATTTTGATATTGTTTTGAGACAGAGACCACAAAACGTAGATTTGCATTGACCAATTTCTCTAAAGCCTTATCATCTCCACTGTTTATTCGTTTGGCAAGCGCCACTTCCTCCTCCGCAGTTATCAACTCCACCTTGCTTATTTCATGCAAGTATTTGTCGAGTGAAGGAGTTTCTCTGTTAGTGACTTGTTTTGTTATTTTTAGCTGCCTCATGTAAGGAAAATCTTCCTGTCGGAATTAAGTTATTGAATGTCAAGTATTTGCAAAAACTTTTCCTGCAATTGTAAAATTATACATATATTTTTCTAAAAAAAATTAATTGAATAAAATTTTCTTTTTTTTTGCTAAGTCATTGTAAATACGTATCATTGCCTCTGATTTCGGCGTTCCCATAGGTAGGGTTCTATTCTTCACATAAGACCGAAAATCACAAATCACATTTAATGTTTCCAGATTATTTATCAATCGAAATTAATTTCAATCACTTTTTATGTACGATATTCTTGAGTTAAACCAAAAACTTGTTTCAGAGTTAAGGAAGATTGCAGAAGAATTACAAGTTGAAAATGCAACCTCTTTAAAAAAGCAAGAGCTAGTTTATAAAATCCTTGATCAACAGGCGATTCTGGCTTCAACAAAAAAATCAGCAAAAGGGCAGGAAGGATCGGAAAAAGAATCCGAGGATGCCATCCAAAAAAGAAGAAAAAGAAAAAGAAAAACTGCCGAGAAGGTAGAATATAATCCATCAGCTCAGAAAAACGAAGAGACTGAAACCAAAGACAAAGCAATCAAACTTGGAAAGCCTAAAAAAGAAGAACAGGTAGTAATTCCAGAGAAAAAAGAAGTAAAGGAAGAGGTGGTCAAAAGAGAAGTTGAAAAACCAGTTTTAAGAGAAAAGAGAAGCCACGATTCATCCCACCGTTCAGATAAATCATCAGATTCAAGATCAGGACATTCCGGAAGATCATTCTCTAAAGATGACAGACCACAAAAGGATAACTCAAGAGGCAGAGATCATGATAGCGGAGACCGCGGAAGATCTCATGAAAAGGCATATGAATTCGATGCTGTAATTGAAGCGGCCGGTGTATTGGAGATCATGCCTGATGGGTATGGATTCCTTCGCTCATCTGACTATAATTACCTGAATTCACCGGATGACGTATATGTGAGTCAATCACAAATTAAACTTTTTGGGCTTAAAACCGGTGACACCGTTAATGGTAGTATTCGACCACCAAAGGAAAGTGAAAAGTATTTCCCATTAATAAAGGTAAGTCAGATCAATGGAAGAAGTCCTGAAATTGTAAGAGACCGTGTTCCATTTGACCACTTAACCCCTCTTTTCCCAACGGAAAAATTTGATCTTACCGGCAGTGGCCGTTCAAATCTTTCGACACGTGTTGTTGATATGTTCTCTCCTATTGGAAAGGGACAACGTGGTTTGATTGTTGCCCAGCCAAAAACCGGTAAAACTGTTCTTTTAAAGGAGATTGCCAATGCTATCGCTTCCAATCATCCAGAAGTTTATTTAATGATACTGCTTATTGATGAGCGACCTGAAGAGGTTACAGATATGGCAAGAAGTGTTAATGCGGAAGTTATTTCTTCAACCTTTGATGAACCGGCTGATCGACATGTGAAAGTTGCTAACATTGTTTTGGAGAAGGCCAAAAGATTGGTTGAGAGTGGTCATGATGTAGTGATCCTGCTTGACTCTATCACCCGATTAGCAAGGGCTTATAATACAGTTTCACCAGCATCAGGAAAAGTACTCTCTGGTGGTGTTGATGCAAATGCACTTCATAAGCCTAAAAGATTTTTTGGAGCTGCCCGTAATATTGAGGATGGTGGTTCACTTACCATTCTTGCCACTGCACTTACCGAGACTGGATCGAAAATGGACGAGGTTATTTTCGAAGAATTTAAAGGAACCGGTAATATGGAGCTTCAGCTTGATCGTAAGCTTTCTAATAAGCGAGTTTATCCGGCTGTTGATATTACCTCATCCAGCACCAGAAGAGAAGAATTACTACTGGAAAAAGACTTCTTAAACAGAATATGGATACTGAGAAACTATCTGGCAGATATGAATTCGGTAGAAGCAATGGAATTCATGAAGGACCGCTTAAATAAAACTCAGTCGAATGAAGAATTTCTTATTTCAATGAACGACAGTTAAAAAAGAATATACTATTAGAAAAAGGCTAACAAATGTTAGCCTTTTTCATTTGTACAAAGTTTAGAAACAGCACTGAACAAAAAGTAAAAAACAACATGCAAAAACATAAACTTTTTAGCAAAGCCTGCGTATGACAAGATAATTTGCTACGAAACATATTTTAAACTCCTGTGATTTCCGGTTCTGCCGGAATTTCAACTTATGCATTATTGTAGTATGGAAAACTTAAACACAGGAAGATGCTTTACAAACTTACTCTGAAGAACGCCCGGAAAACAGCGTTAATTGATGAAAGTGGTTATGATTACATAACAAAAAACTCATATCTCGAAGAGATAGACTTTTTAAAAAACCTTAGACTTCACTCCAACGGATATGTCTTTTTTCAAAAACATTGGCGACAGCTCGATGGTAGCTACAAAGTAGAAACCATTTATTTGCAAAAGGTGCTTGCCGAGAAATTTCTTGAGAAACCCGATCCAGACAAACGATTCTGGGTAAGGTTTAAAAATGGGGATAAACTCGATTACCGAATTGATAATCTTGAGTGGTCTACGCTCTCGAATGTTGTCAGAAATACTAAAAAAACCGAGAACCAAACCGGCTACAGAGGGGTAGTAAAAAGTGGCAAGAAATATATGGCCATAATTTACAAAAATAGGAAGGGAATTCATCTTGGTACTTTTACGACTGCGGAAGAAGCAGCCATGGCATATAACTCAAAATCCATTGAGCTATTCGGTGAAACCCGAAGTCTGAATAAGCTTAGAATTCGAAAAAAATAGATCATATCCATAGAAGTTTAGAGATTATTCAAAAGCCTTTATCATTCATTTGATAAGGGCTTTTTACCTTGATCCCGGATCAGGTCCTAAGTGCTTTTTCACTACCTTCGTCATTAAATAGGAAAGCAATGGTTAAACCAAAGAAACACCTGGGACAACACTTCTTAGCAGACAAAAACATTGCTCTGAAGATAGTGGAAAGTCTTTCGGAGGCTAACAAACAGGTACTTGAGATTGGACCCGGAACCGGTGTTTTAACTCAATTTCTTCGGTCGCGTTCTAACATTGATTTTAAAGTGGTTGAGGTAGATACGGAAAGTGTAGAGTATTTAAGAGTACTTTATGATGATTTACAGATTTTACATACCGATTTTCTTAAGCTTAAGCTTGATGATGTTTTTAAGGGATCAATAGCAATCATTGGTAACTTTCCATACAATATTTCGAGCCAGATTTTTTTCAAGGTACTTGATTATAAGGATCAGGTTACTGAAGTTGTTGGAATGATTCAGAAGGAGGTAGCACAACGAATAGCCTCCCCTCCCGGTTCCAAACAATATGGAATACTTAGTGTCCTGCTTCAAACCTATTATGATATCAACTATCTTTTTACCGTTAACGAAGGTGTTTTCATACCACCACCTAAGGTTAAATCAGCTGTGATTCGATTAAGCAGGAATGAGCGTAAAGAGTTGGCATGTAATGAGAAACTTCTTGTTAGAGTAGTAAAACAAGCTTTTAATCAAAGAAGAAAGACATTGCGTAACTCCTTAAAAAGTATTTTGTTAAATTTGGCAATTGAACCGGAAATTTTAACCAGGAGACCTGAGCAACTTAGCGTTGAAGAGTTTATAAAACTTACACAGCAAATTGAAAGCCAAATGACTGGCAGCTAATGTAAGCAACTGATAATGTGACGTGGAGGATGAACAATGGATGCTAATTTCGAACTGACCAGAGAATATATCGATCAAATTAAAGAATCGATTCAACTACAGGATGAAGCGAAGGCTGTTAGTCTGATGGAAGAACTTCACTCTGCCGATATCGCAGACATCTATGACGAGCTAAATATTGAAGAAGCTAAATTCCTTTACTTATTACTCGAAAGCGAGAAGGCTGCAGATGTACTTGTTGAACTGGAAGAAGATGACCGGGAACGATTTCTGAAAGCTCTGCCAAGTGAGGTTATTGCAAAGCAGTTTATTACAGAGATGGACTCTGATGATGCGGCGGATGTCATTGGAGAAATGTCCGATGAACAGAAAGAAGAGGTACTTTCTCATATCGACGACCTGGAACAAGCAGGTGATATAGTTGACTTGCTGAATTATGATGAAGATTCTGCGGGTGGACTAATGGCCAAAGAGTACGTTAGTGTTCAGGAAAACTGGGACGTTGAACACTGTATAAATGAAATCAGGCAGCAGGCAGAGGAGGTCGAAGAAATCTATTTCGTCTATGTGGTTGATGATGACAGCAAGCTAAAAGGTATTATCTCACTGAAAGAACTACTTCTGAATAGTAGTAAGTCGAAGATCGCTAATTTTACCGACACCGATATTATTTCTGTAAAAACGGATGAAGAGGCCGAAGAAGTCGGTAACATAATGGATAAATACGATCTCGTTGCAATACCGGTTGTCGATAGTATTGGAAGATTGGTTGGAAGGATCACAATTGATGATGTTGTTGATGTGATTCGTGAAGAAGCAGAAAAGGACTATCAGTTAATCTCAGGTATCACCAGTGATGTAGAATCGTCTGACAAAGTGATTCAGCTTACCAGAGCCAGGCTTCCATGGTTAATTATTGGTCTTGCAGGAGGTATTGTAGGAGCTTCTGTTATAGGTGCATTCGAAGGTGAAATTAACATCTATCCCAAACTTGCATTTTTTATACCCCTCATTGCAGCTATGGGTGGAAATGTAGGAATACAATCATCATCCATCATTGTACAGGGACTTGCCAACAACACCCTTGGTTTGGAAAGTACAGGAAGGAAGCTGCTCAAGGAATTGTCCGTTGGCCTTATGAATGGGATCATCTGTGCGGCACTGATCTTTGGCTATAATTTCTTCTTCGATGATTCAATAGCTCTTACAACAACGGTAAGTATATCACTCTTTATTGTTATTGTTTTCGCTTCCTTTTTTGGAACATTCATTCCACTCATTCTGGAAAGAGTTAAAATAGATCCTGCTCTTGCAACAGGTCCATTTATCACTACAATGAATGATATATTAGGTTTGCTCCTTTACCTTATGATTGGAAAAATCATTTTTACACATTATGCAGGTATTATTTAACCCACAAACAGATATGACCCAACTTAATAATGAAAAAATAATAATAGCAATCGACGGCTTTTCATCATGTGGCAAAAGCACCATTGCGAAAGACCTTGCGGCAATTCTTAAATACACTTACATCGATAGTGGAGCCATGTACAGAGCGGTTACTCTGTTGGCTATTCGAAAGGACTATATTGATGGAATAAATATCAACATGAACGAGCTCACAGCTGAATTAGAGCATATCGACATAAAGTTTATTTATAGCCAGGAACGTCAACGTCAGGAAATTCATCTCAACGGTGAAAATGTTGAAGATGAGATTCGTGATATTGAAGTTTCTGATTGCGTATCTCTCATAAGTAAACAGAAAGCGGTAAGAAAGAAGATGGTGGATTTACAGCGAAAACTTGGTCAGAGCAGAGGGATTGTAATGGATGGAAGAGATATTGGAACTGTTGTATTTCCAGATTCTGAACTAAAAATATTCATGACAGCATCAGAAGAAGTTCGTGCAAGACGAAGATACGATGAATTGAAACCAAAGAATAAGGAACTTACTTTTGATGAGATCAGAAAAAACATTCATCATCGTGATTTCATCGATCAAAACAGGGAAGAAAGTCCGTTGCGAAGAGCAGAAGACGCAATTGAACTGGATAATTCTGAACTTAACAAAGATGAACAGTTGAAGTGGATTCTTGACGTGTATAACAGTAAAATAGTTGAGCAAACTAGTTAGATAAACACCTATGCCTCTAAAGGTAAATATTGACAGACACTCCGGGTTTTGTTTTGGTGTTCGAAAAGCCATTGAGCTGGCCGATGAAATTCTAAGCCGGGAAGATCAATTGTATTGTCTTGGTGAGATTGTGCACAATTCTGCCGAAACCATTAGACTGGAAAAGAGAGGCCTTAAGACCATCAGCTACAACGACTTTAAGAAACTTAAGGACACAAGTGTATTTGTCCGAGCACACGGAGAACCGCCGGAAACCTTTAATATTGCTCGTGAAAATAATTTAACCCTTATCAATGCTACATGCCCTGTGGTGACCAAACTACAACAAAAAGTTCGTACTTCGATGCAAAATCAGAACAACCGGCAGATGGTTATCTACGGTAAGAAAGGACATCCTGAAGTTATTGGATTATGTGGACATGCCTACAACAAAGCTATTGTTATTGAAGAACTCGGTGACATTGAAAGTCTGCCAACTAACAAGAATATTATTCTGTATTCTCAAACAACAATGAATGGTAATAGCTTTGATGAATTTGCTGAAAAAATAAAGGAAAGATTGCAGGACGGTCTTTCTCTGGAAATTAAAAACAGTATCTGTGGTGCAGTATCAAATAGAATCCCGATTCTGGCGCAGTTTGCCGGAGAAAATGACCTAATTCTATTTGTAGCTGGCAAGACGAGCTCAAATGGCAGAATGCTATACGAGACCTGTAAAACAATAAATCAGAACATCCATTACCTAAGTGATGCTGATGATATTAAGCCACAATGGTTTAAAAACAATTCTACTGTTGGCGTTTGCGGCGCAACATCAACACCACAATGGCTAATCCAAAAAGTAGCGGATACCGTCAAGGATTTGGATATTTAATTTTCAGCTAAAATTAAAGATTCAGAACAAAGGTGGTATAAATCATATTCCAAAAGTGAATAATGGGTATTTTTGCATAAACACATTTTGAAATGGGAGAAATAAGAATCTTAGGAATCCGTGTTAACGACCGGATTAAGGAAGCAGACCGAACACAGCATTTAATAAGCAAATATGCCAGCCTGGTTAATGTACGTTTGGGTTTTCATGAACTAAATACGGACGTATGCAGTCGAACAGGCTTTATCATATTGCAGCTCAAGGGTAGTCCGGAAGGCTGGAAAATATTCCAGGATGAACTTAATGAGATAGGTGGTATTGAAGTGCAAAATATGAATTTTCAACTGGATTAATCAAAGATCATGAATGATAACGAAATAAGAATTGTCGGCATATTAGTTAATAATCCGGGTAGTAGAGCCGAAGAATTACAACCTTTATTCTCAAAATTTGGTTGTACAATAAAAACAAGACTTGGATTAAACGTTGATCCCAAAAGTGAATCAGCACTAATGGTCCTTGAACTTTTCGGGGATCGTAACGAGAATGAGAAATTGATTGCCTCGTTAAATGAAGTTGATGACCTGCAAGTTCAGCAAATGAGCTTCGATTAAATAATTTAAATCTATTTGATGAAAAAACTATTCTACTTAACAGGACTTCTTGCAATATCATTAATCATTGGATTTGTTTATTTATTCACGGAAACTGTAGAAATACCACAACCTTCTGACAGGAAAAGCATTGAGGAAAAAAATCAATTTCGACAAGAGCGTGCAAAATGGATGGAGGATATGCATAGAGCAGGTCCTGGAGTGGATTGGAGAAAAATCGAAGAGCAGAATAAAAGAAAGAAGAAAGATCAAATCCTAATTGAACGTATCAGTCGTAAGCAGAAGGGCACCTTAAACAATCCTGTTGAACCAATTATTCCAGGAATACTAGAAGGTGTCTGGAAGGAAATTGGCAGTAATAACCAGGCCGGCAGAATTTTAACCATCGACGTCGATTATCCTAACGAATTAATATATGCTGCTTCAGAAGGGGGCAACATATGGAGAGGAAATCTGGACGGATCAAACTGGGAATCTCTGAATGACTATTTTCAGATTGAACACATTGGCCTTTTAAAACGGATTCCGCATGGAGTGGACACCAGAATGATTGCGGTTGACAAAAAACCCTTCGTTTATTACACCGATGATGAGGCACTTACATGGAACTCCGCAAGCGGCCTGGAAGGGCCTCAAAGCTGGGGAAGCATTCGAAAATCTGTGATGGTAAATGATGCTGCGAAATCAATTTATCTGGTAACATCGGAATGGGATTTTACGAACTGGAACTCAATAACCAGCATCTATTATAGCGTAGACCATGCCGAATCATTTATTCAACTGAGCACAACTTTTCTTGCTTCAAGCAGTAAATTTGATTTGTGGACTTCTAAAACACATCATTCTCCGGTTGTGATGGCCAATTCAGATTCAATCTATTTTATTTACCCAAATGACTCCATTGAATTCAGATCATCCATGAATCCCATTTTACCCGGAAATTTAGAGAAGGTATTTTTAGGCGGTTACACTTCTGCGAATTCACTCATTGTTTATGCAGGCTTTTACTCAGCCGGAGATACCTACTTTTATCAGTCAACGGACTCATGCCTTACGTGGAGTTACCAAGGTTCTGTTTCTACCGGTGGATTTTCACAAAATAGTTTTCATGTTTCGTTGCTAGATTCATCACATATCTTCTTCGGAGGTGTTAATGCCTATACAAGTTATAACAGTGGATCTTCCTGGGATTTGGTAAATGAGTGGTGGGAATACTATCCTGATCCCGCCAACCTGCTTCACGCCGATATTCCGGAGATAGAAAGTTTTCTAGATGGAAATGGAAATGAGAAGTTTTTTATATCGACCGACGGAGGACTTTATCAATCGGACAATCATCTTCAGACGGTAAGTAATATTTCATTGGAAGGACTTCGGGTATCGCAATATTATTCAGTCTATAGTAATAAAAATGATCCTGATTATGTTTATGCCGGAAGTCAGGATCAGGGCTTTCAGGTGTGCAACACAGGTAATACCTCCTTAAGCGATTTTGAGCAAACAATAAGTGGCGACTATGGACATATTGTATCCGGCAATTCAGGATTTAGTGTTTGGTCTGTGTATCCTACATTTGCCATGTACAATCCCACCATTACGCTTAACTCAGAAGCTCATTTATACGATTTTAACGGTTCGAACTATTTATGGATGCCTCCTCTCCATGAAGATCCCGTTGATCCTGAAATAGTATGGTTAGGTGGAGGTGGAATGAATGGTGGAGCTCATTTGATCAGAGTTTCGTTTTTTGCAAACACATTTACCGAGTTTGAATATCCTTATGATTTTGGATCGGTGACCAATGAAAAGATTTCAGCGATAGAATTCTCACCCCTGGACATTCAAACTATGTACGTTGCTACAAGCGAAGGATATTTTCATTATTCTTATGATCATGGTGCCAGCTGGGATACAACCCAAAACTTTACTGTGCCAGGCAATCATTACTTCTATGGCAATGCTATAAAATGCTCTCCGGTTGACTCCAATGTGGTATTTGTCGGTGGAAGCGGGTATTCAAATCCGGCGGTATTTAAATCAACAGATAAAGGACAGAGTTTTACACCTTTGGATATAAATCTACCACCTACTTTGGTTTATGAATTAGACATTAACGGGAACGGAACCTTGCTTTTCGCTGCAACTGAGTCCGGGCCGTATGTTTATGTGGACAGTTTGAACTCGTGGTATTCACTTAGCGGAATAACTGCACCGGAGCAGATATATTGGAGCGTTGAATATGTGCCACTAAACAACAGTGTCAGATTTGGCACCTATGGCAGAGGAATCTGGGAATTTACGCTGGATGAACTAGCAAATCAAGTTGATTTACCACAGGAAAGTACCATTACTGTATATCCAAATCCATTTATACACCAGCTGAATTTTCGTTTGGATAATTCAAATTTGGAAACTATTATCGAAGTTTATAATAAAACAGGAAGTTTAGTTTTTAGTCAAAAAACTACCCAGGATTTGATTCGATGGGACGGCTCGAATCTGAACGGTGAATCTTTGGTTCCGGGCACTTACTTTTACAGAATTATAGCTGGAGACCGGAAATCTACAGGAACATTGATTAAACTGTAGTATATTCCTAAAGAAGGTATTATTTTTGCTAGCACAGAAGCCGGTTTTAAGCTGAAGATTGATGAGAGAGACTTTGTATTTTCGATTTGCTACAACATTCATTATTTGTTTCCTGTTTGCGACTAACCTGTTTAGTCAAACATTAACCGTCCTCAGCAGAACTGATCTTAGTCCTATAAAGCAGGCGTTCGTTTTTACCAACGATTACTCAGTCGCCGTGTCAACCAATGAACATGGGAAAGCCAATATCACCGAATTCAAGGATGAGCTTAAAATTATCATTCAACATCCATCATATAAAAACATTATTACAACCTATCCGGAGTTAAAGAAACAGGGTTTCAAAGTACGCATGTATGAATCGATTATCGGATTAGATGAAGTTACAATCTCCGTAAACAAATGGGAACAGAAAACAACAGAGGTTCCCAATAAAATTGCAATGATCAGCGCAAAGAAAATAGCCTTTGATAATCCACAATCTGCTGCTGATCTTTTGAATAATACCAATGAGGTGTTTATTCAAAAGAGTCAATATGGAGGAGGTAGTCCAATGATCAGAGGATTTGCCGCGAATAAATTGCTGATTGTTGTTGATGGCATCCGAATGAATAATGCTATTTATCGAAGCGGAAACCTGCAAAATGTAATATCAGTCGATCCGGCAAGCCTTGAATCAGCTGAGGTAATCTTTGGACCGGGTACTATTATTTATGGAAGTGATGCTCTTGGAGGTGTTTTAAACTTCAATACGGTACCTGTTAATCTTTCGTCATCAGGCAAGTACGAGTTTAAGGCATCCAGTTTTGTCAGATACTCCGGAGCAAGCGGAGAACAATCTGAAAACCTACTATTAAACTTCCGTTATAAAAAATGGGGATTTGTCAGCGGGCTTTCCTTCTCAGATTTCGGAGATCTGAAAGCCGGGAAAAGCAGAGATGACAAATATTCTGACTGGGGATTACGTAGTGATTATGTGGATATTATTGATGGACAGGATACTGTCATTCAGAATCCCGATCCGCATATACAATATGGTTCGGCTTATTCAAGAACCAACATTCTACAGAAAGTTAGATTCAAACCTGGTGATAGTCTGGATTTAAACCTAAGCATCCTTTATAGCACCACTTCCAACATTCCGCGTTACGATCGTTTAATTCAATATAGCGATTCTCTCCCAAAATATGCCGAATGGTATTATGGTCCACAGGAGTGGTTAATGGGATCTGTGAACTTACTGAATAAGAAAAATTCGAAGTTCTACGATCAGTTTAAAGCATCGGTGGCATATCAGTATTATAAAGAGAGTCGACATGACCGTAAACTATACGCCTCAGATTTAAGAAGCCGAACAGAGAAATTAAATATATTTTCATTGAATATTGACCTGAATAAGAAAATCTCACATACTACTCACTTCTATTATGGATTTGAAGAAGTAATTAATTTTATCGACTCTGACGGTTTAACAAAGAATCTTGATAGTGAAGGCTCCACTCCTGCAAGTAGTCGTTATCCGGATGGTGGGACAGTCTATAACATGGGAGCTTTTTATTCCAGTATCAAATCGAAATTCAGTAAAAAGATCGATTTTTTGGGTGGTATTCGATATAGCAATATCTACCTGAATTCATCCTTCGACAGCAATCCCTTCAACTTTAGTTTCAGCTCTTTACAAATTCAGACCGGTGCTTTGAATGGTAGTGTTGGAATTGCGTTTCACCCGGTACAGGATCTACAGCTTAATTTTAATCTTGGTTCAGGTTTTCGGGCGCCTAATCTGGATGATGTTGGAAAAGTCTTCGACTCTGAACCAGGCAATGTTGTTATTCCCAACGCCAATCTGAAGCCGGAGTATGCTTATAATATTGATTTTGGCCTAAATTGGAATATCCAATCCCTTGCTCAAATCAAGTTATCGGCATTTTACACTTATCTTGACAAGGCAATGGTTCGTCGCGATTTCCAGTATACGGATGAGAACGGAAACACCTTCGATTCAATTATGTATGATAATGAAATGAGTAAAGTTGAGGCAATTGTAAACACCGGATTTGCTCATCTATGGGGTGGTAACATAATTGCCTCCTATGATATTACAGAACATTTCAGTGTTATTACAACAGCAAATTTCACCTATGGCATAGACTCAGATGAACTACCTATGCGACATGTTCCTCCTTTCTTTGGCAATACCTCTTTACTATATAAAACAAACAGATTTAAAACCTCTGTCTATGTGAATTATAACGGAGTGCGAAAATGGGATGACATGGCACCATCGGAACAGGACAAAGCTTATCTCTACACCGTGGATGGAACTCCTGCATGGACAACATTGAATCTAAGGGTATCTTATCAATTGCATAAAAACATTCAGGTCAATTGTGGTATGGAGAATATTCTTGATCTTCATTATCGCCCTTATTCCTCAGGAATCTCAGCTGCAGGTCGGAATTTCTATCTGACCATTAGGGCAAGCCTGTAGTTATTCAATATTGACGATGGAAAGTCTAACTGCTAAATGTGGTAGGTGAAGCAGTTTACCAGAGAGTGATACAGGTAATTATTTATAACTAATTTCCTTTACCACCTTGACTTCCACTTGTGAGTTTTCGGATTAAAGTCGTACTGGTATTCATGTCTCCAGCGATTCCATTTACCAAGCTTATTTGGGATTATCCACGAAATGATTAGTTCATGCGAACCACTGTTATAGGTTCTTAAAGGAGAAACAACGATATCGTAGGAGTAGGCAAACTTCAGTCGCTCTTTCATTTTAAAACCAGCCACAATAGCAAATGCATCCCCCCATCTATAGGATCCACCGAGTAAGATCTGCGACATATACTGAGCATAGATATTGAGTTCAAACTGTGCCGGGCTCCCTTTTGCCTTACTCCAAAGGATTGAAGGTTCAAAATCAAAGTTCCGGATTGGGCTAAAATTATAACCACCATTCATATAAAAATGTCTGGCAAGTGGTAAGGTTCCCATAGCCGGATCATTCTTGTACAATTCAACAGTTGAACCAAGAAGTTGAAGAATTGAGAAACCAAAATAAAAATGCTCGTTGTAAAGAAAAGTACCAAATGTTGCATCCGGCCTCCAAACCTTTTCACTCAATGCATAAAGAATTGCAGGATCATTCTCCTCATGAGTAGTAACTTCATTTCCATTAATACCATATTGATAGATATCTCCAGACAGTCCAAATGTTAATTTTACAGCATTCATATCAATATGATATGCGTATGCGATTTTTAAACCAGAGGTTGAGATGGGGCCAATCTCATCCTTTACGAACGAAAAACCTATACCCGTTGACTTACCCAACATTCCCTGGTAAGTGAGATTCTGTGTAACCGGAGCACCGTCATATGATCTCCATTGACTACGATGGTGAAGTAATAATTCACTATACCCTTTTGAACCTGCAAATGCCGGGTTAAAAGTCAACATATCAATCCCACGTTGCGAAAACTGAGGAATCTGCTGAGCCATCATGGCAACAGGAACTAAAATCAATATTACTAGTAAAACTTTCCTCATGTCATTAACTATCTGATAATGGTAACATGTCCATTCCTGATTTTTTCACCGGGTACTCCTAGATCTAAAAGATAAAAATAGGTATGAGCCGGAACCGGATTATCATTATAAGTTCCATTCCAGTCATTTTGATAGTTTTCTGCAGAAAATATCAAGTTGCCATTTCTGTTATAGATTTCAAGGTAGCTTGTCTCGTACTTTTCTATATTTTCAATAACCCATACATCATTAATCAAATCACCATTGGGTGAAAAAGTATTGTAAATGACTATTTCAGGAAGAGGTCGTTCGCTAACCTCTATAAAAATAGTCGCTGATCCCTGACAGCCTGCTGTATCCGTCACGATTAAAGTATATGATATACTTTGTTCCGGTGATGTTTCAGGAGCTGGACCTGTAGTACCCGACAACCATGTCTCCGGAGTCCAGTTATAACTCCAGCTTGAATTATAGGTAGCTTCAAGCTGAATGGTTTCATCATCAAAAATTGAAGTATCCGGACCCAAAGTAACAATCGGTGAAGGTACCACTCCAACATAAACCGAATCGGTATCCGAAGAGCAAATATTGGATCCATAAATCAAATACAATCCTGATTCAGTTACAGATATTGATTGGCCACTACTTCCATTAGACCAGTTAAAGTTGGTAACAAAATTACCGCTAGCATTTAAAGTTGCTGATTCACCCTGACAAATAATTGTATCGTTCCCCGTAAATACACTTGGAACATCGAGAAGTACTACTGCTACAGTGTCGTGTGCCTGCGGGCAATTAATCCCGGGATAGAAAGCCATCAATGAAAACTCCCCCGAAGAGGTAACATCAATTGTTTGATCCACTGCTCCGGTTGACCATGAATAACTAACACCCAGATTACCCGGATCCAGAGTTATTGTATCTCCCGGACAAATTTCCTGATCCTGACCTAAATCAACTACAATTTTATCATATAGATCTACATTTATAGAATCAATTGCCTCACCACATAAATTTGTTACAGTTACAGCATACAGCCCTTGTTGAGTGACATTCAGTATATCTCCGCTAAAACCATTACTCCATGCATATGTCGCCTGATCGAAAGTTGCGATGAGAACAAAAGAGTTTCCCTCACATATATAGGTGTCTGCGCCAAGATCAACTTCCGGTGCAAGTACATTTGTGATTGTTGCAGAATCCGAATTCTTACAACCAAAATCATCGGTTACAGTTACGGTATATGTTCCTGGAAGAACCAGGTTGGTTAATGATGGTGTTACAGAACCGTTTGCCCACAGATAACTCTGAAATCCATTTCCGGCAAACAAATCAGTTGAGTCGCCTTCGCAAAGGAATATTTCATTTGGCCCTAAATCAACCAGGGGTAAAGGTCGAATATTAATGGTTTGAGTTACATTATCTGAGAAAGTAGCAAATACTCTTGTAAGTGTTACATCGTATGATCCCGGAGCGCTAAAAACGTGTGTTGCTGCTGTACTGGTAGATGTATTGTTAGCTCCGCTAAGTGGATCTCCAAAATCCCAACTCACTGACACTACCCCATTTAAATCTGAAATCTGGAAAACAGTGGTATCTCCAAAACATGTATTATAATAAAGAAATCGGGGATTGTTAAAATAGCTCGTGATGAAATTTGGTAGACCCCTTCTACTCCTTTTGGTTCCAAGAGAAAGGCCATCGTCGACATAGTTGCACCCCGTCCCTACGGTATTAGGATTATTAAAAGCACCCAGATAAAAACTATTGTATCGTCCAAGGTATACTCTACTATCCGGACCAATCTGCAAGCCTCCTGTGCTACTGGCTGATTCTGCAACAAGCACCTCACTGTTGATAATATCCGCAGGTGTTCCTGCCTGAAGGTTAAATTGAAATACCTTATTATTTTCTGTAGTGGAACAATAGAGAACCGTTCCGTCAGGTGAGAACTCTACCCCATATGGGTATTCATATTGAGATCCCGATATTGTCAATGGATTGGATACAACTCCAGAGAAATTATCAAAATCAAGGAGCTCAAAAGTATAATCTGTAGATGATCCACCTGCTGGTATGGCTGAAGTTGCAACAGCAATTTGGCTTCCATCAGGAGATGCTTTCATTTGCCCAACCAACACATCAGAGTTGGGAACAATTCCATCGTGAATAACTCCGGATGTACTGACCACAGGTGAACCAATTCCTAATGCACTTACCTTATAGGCATAAAAGTTCGCCGTATTTCTTTCATGTGTAATTACCCAAACATCATTCTGATTACTATGATAAGTTGCAGTTAACTTCTCAGCGGTTGAATCAAGAAGCTGAATATTCTTATTGCTGGTTACATCCCCTAAACCACCATTTAAGGTCATATCTACCTCTGAGTATTTCAGGCCTAATCCATCAGAATGTTGACCATTTGTAAAAACATAGTAAATATCATTTGAACCCGGTTTACCAATAATAATGCTATTCTGAGTGGAAGATGCATGTCCTTCAAGAAAAGTACCATTCGGCATTGCATCGTGATTGCGATCCCATACAGTCATTCCTTGTGTATAAAAAAGCAGATTACCATTTACGTCTGAAACCACCGATGAACCTCCATGTGCATTTACTTTACCGTCGGTAAGTGCTGTGGCCGGCAGGGTGTTAAAATCAAGACCGGCGGCTACACCAAAATACCAGATATTGGTTTCTCCCTGAGAAAAGCCAATAGCTGAGGTAAGTAAGGCAAGAGATATTAATAAGTAGAGTTTCTTCACATTAAAAACATTAAAAGTAAAAACGAAATATAAGCTCGATTGTTATATGCCTTTCAATACAGGTCAAATTTAAGATTAATCGATAAATCACACATCATAATTAAATGAGATGTTATCAAAGGACATATAAACATGGAAAGAAGTTGCCTCAAAAAGAAAAACCGCCTTTAGCAGCGGTTTTCTTCAGTATTCTTTTTAATTTAATTTCAGAACCTGTGCGCCCTGCTTAAAAACAACATCCACCGGGATATTTGATTTCTTCAATCTATCAAGAGCGATGTTCAAATCTTCCGGAAATATTGCATAATCCTTGATAAATGACTTTGTTCCATCATAATCTCCATTACCTTGTAGTATTAAAATCTTTTCCGACAAAGCATTCATTGCCTTTTGCATCTTCTCAAAATCTATAACATATTTACCCTCATCAGTTACCGAAAATGCCCCCATTTCCTTAAAAAAGTTGAAGCGTACAAGATTAGATTTAGCATGTGAACTGGAAGCACCAAACCGAATAGAGCGAAAGATCCCGGCCATAAAAGTGACATAATTGTCCATTAGGTCAACGTCGATCTCTCCCATTTCCTGTAACTGAGTTACTAAAAATAATCCCAGAATATCAGCCTTCCCTTCTTCAATAGCAGAATACTGTTCCTTAAGAGCCGGACGAACTTCACCTTTACCGTTAATTGTATACTTAATTCCTAGTCCGTGAGCAACTTCGTGAAACATGGTATTACCAAAAAATGCATCAAAAGTAACATGCTTCCTTTGTGAGGGATCAATCAATTCATCAGCAATAGGACTTAATATATTATCAAACTTAGCTCTCATTGAATTCTTAAGTTGCAATTTTCTTGATCCCTTCTCAATGTGTACTTTAGGATCGTTAGGCAAATTAATAGCTATTGTTTTAGATCCGGCGTTGCAATCACCTGCATAGTAAACAGCATCGTAAGCACCCAAATCCGAATTACTTCCAGGTATCTCTTTTTTATATTTCTCAGGTACCGGTAACTTAGTCTGTAGTTTTGGAAGCAGAGCGGCATAGCGATCCAGTTTCTGACTCCAATCCATATCTTTAATCAAAACAAAAGATTCATGAGCTGCTTTATAACTAAACAGATGGTCTTCATAATTCTCAATTGGTCCAACAACAAAGTCAATTCTGTTCGTCTTCATATCCATCCAAGCAAGATCACTTGCCAGATAATCATCCGTTAACAAAGCCTCTGCTCTTAGATTAAGATATTTTTTCAGACCTTCATCTTCCGCCAGAACAGCAGCTACTTTCAATAGCTGTGATGCCTTTGTAACCTCTTCTTTAAACGCCACATGATAAGGAATTGAAATCAAATTACCATTACTATCTCTTCTAATGAGTGTGTATAGACTTTTCTTATCCTCTGCTTTGAAATTTTCAAACTCTTCAATTGTCATGTCTGTAGGATAGAAGTTAGCACCCTTAGGTTTATCTGCAATACCTTTGAAGTTTGGTTCATTACCGTGCAATCTGTTCCAGGGACCATAATTGATTAAGGCCAGTTTCCGGGCATCTTCATGGGTTATTTTTTTTAGTAATTCATCTTTATTTCCGTAAGCTTCATACCAGAAAATATCATCCATGATTTTTGCTACTTCTAAAACAATCATTAATAACTGTTTTTCATTTTGAGTAAGGTGGCTTATATCTGATGTGAGTTCCACCTCAACATATTCGCTGATCCATTCTGAATATTTTACACTTTCTAACTCCTCCATCTTATCAATGTTTATAAGATTATTCTTTTTTGTGTCTTGTCCGATCATCATGTTTGACATAAGCAGTCCGAGAAGGAGCACTAGAAAGGTCGCTTTAATTTTCATAGGTCTTTAAATTAAATAAGTATTTATGATTCTGTTTAAATTAATCTACATCGTCTGCACTAAATCTAAAACCGAGACGCTTTCCCGTTTTTAATCTTGCAAACTCCATCTGTTGTTGCATTTGCGCAACTGACGCAATCTTCACATGGTCATATGGTGGTACCAGAAGGTCAAAATCCAGGGAATAGGCAATTGCGGTTTCTATGATCTCTTCCAATTGATCCTTGTGAATTATTGCTTTTCCAAAATCGTTGTAAAGAAATCCCAGTTGTCGTTTTCCTTCAACAAAATAGTGTTTGTCTTTATTTACAAAAAGACGCGCAATCAAATAGCCAAGGTCTTCAAAGCGATTATACTTAAAAGAGTCAGCCAGAAAATTGTAAATATTTACAATTCCACAGAGTGAAGAATAGGGTTCATTATTCACATAAGATGTTTTCCAAATTGCATGTTCTCTATTAAATTCAAAGATATTGGAATGCATGTGAAAGAATAGAATATCTCCCGAGAACTTTAGCTGAGCATCAAACATACCTTTATCCTCATATTCAAAAAGAACTCTGTTGTCCACTTCTTTCAGCTTTTCGTTATAGCTTGTTGCAATTTCCTGAAGTAATTCTTTAATGATATTGAATACCTCCAGCGAAGTTTCAAAAACGTTTTGTTTAACCACCGACTTACGTGCTAAGCCTGTAATTATTTTTTCACTTCCACTTAACTTTGCCGCCATAATATAAGATTCATTTTTAGAGTGACCAATTTAAGAAAAAAGAGGCAATTGAATTATCAATTGCCTCTCTATATTTTGTTTATGCAATACTAATATGCCTTTGCAAACAGCACCTTTCTTTTCGAAGGATTACCACTAAAAACACATTTGCCTTCTTCCTCTTCGCCATCCCATGGAATACATCTAATAGTCGCTTTGGTTGCATCCTTGATTTTATTTTCAGTTTCAGTGGTACCGTCCCAGTGAGCTAAGACAAAACCACCTTTACCGTTGATAATTTCTGTAAACTCATCCCATGTTTCAACAGTATGTGTATTTTCTTTTCTGAAATCAATTGCTTTTGAATATATACTAGTCTGAATCTCTTCCAGCAGATTCTTTACAACTTCAACAACATCTTTCTGGGACACAATCTTTTTCTCCAGCGTATCGCGACGGGCTACTTCAATATTTCCATTCTCAAGATCGCGTGGGCCGAGGGCTAAACGAACAGGAACTCCTTTCAATTCATACTCTGCGAATTTAAATCCAGGTTTATGTGTATCGCGGTTGTCAAATTTGACCGATATTCCAAGAGCCAGTAGTTCCTTCCTGATTTTTTCTGCTACCTCAGCGACTGCTTCTCTTTCATGATCTTTCTTATAAATAGGAACAATCGCCACCTGTATTGGGGCAAGTTTTGGAGGCAGAACCAACCCATGATCATCTGAGTGAGCCATAATTAATGCACCCATTAATCTGGTTGACACACCCCATGACGTTGCCCAAACATAATCTTGTTTTCCTTCCTTATTGGTATATTTTACGTCAAATGCTTTTGCGAAATTTTGTCCGAGAAAATGGGAGGTGCCTGATTGAAGTGCCTTTCCATCCTGCATTAAAGCTTCTATTGCATAAGTATCAAGTGCTCCTGCAAATCGTTCAGATTCAGATTTATTTCCAATAATCACCGGCATTGCCATATAATCCTGCGCAAAATCAGCATAAACATGAATCATTTGCTTTGTCTCAGCTAATGCTTCCTCTTTTGTAGCATGGGCAGTGTGTCCTTCTTGCCAAAGAAACTCTGCAGTTCGCAAGAATAACCTGGTTCTCATCTCCCATCGAACCACATTTGCCCACTGATTTACAAGGATAGGAAGATCCCTATATGATTGAATCCACTTTTTATAGGTATCCCAAATAATTGTTTCTGAGGTAGGACGAACAATAAGTTCTTCTTCCAGTTTTGCGTCTTCATCCACAATCACACCATTTCCGTTCGGATCATTTTTTAAACGATAATGCGTAACAACAGCACATTCTTTTGCAAAGCCATCCACATGACTTGCTTCCTTGGAAAAATACGATTTTGGTATAAAAAGTGGAAAGTAAGCATTCTGATGTCCCGTATCCTTAAACATCTTATCAAGCTGTGCCTGCATTTTTTCCCATATTGCATATCCGTATGGTTTAATAACCATACATCCTCTTACGGCACTATTCTCTGCAAGATCTGCCTTGATAACCAGATCGTTGTACCATTGTGAATAATTTTCACTTCTACTTGTTAATACCTTTGCCATTTTTTATACTTTTGGTATGATGTTTGCATTTTCAGGGCAAACTTAGAATAATAGATCACAAAAATATATAAATTAAATAACAGGAGATAAAGTCATGAAAACAATGTGGTATTTTTTAGGAATGACAATGATTTTCTTAACAGCTTGTTCATCCAGCTCACATGTAAATAGTAGCTACGATGACATTTATTATACTCCTGGAGATGAGGAGGTATTTAGCAGAACCAGCGAGCAAGAGAAGAATGTCCAGATGGAAGAAGTCTATCAGCAACCTGCTAACAAAACGCTAGATTATAGTGAAACAGATCAATACTCAAATGAATTTGAAGAGAACGAAGTTTATTATGAGGAAGATGAGTATTATGGTGAGGACAGTCCTTATTATACAGAGGAGTACTACGATGAGGAAGGTAACACTTATGTGACCAACAACTACTATGACTCAGATGATTATTATGACTATTCGTATTCTGCCCGATTAAGAAGATTTCATGATCCTTATATTGGATGTGGTTATTATGATGGTTACTACACCAACTCATATTGGTACAGTTACGATCCGTTTTACTGGGGTACCAGCATCTATTGCGGATACAACTGGTGGCCAAATCACTATTACGGATCCTATTATTCATGGGGTTGGGGTCATCATCACAATCATTGGGGATATTACCCATCTTACTACTCATACTATGGCTATGGAGGATATTACTCCGGTTACAATAGTGGATACTACAACGGATACTCTGATGGATATTACGATGGCTATTACACCGGAACCAACGGTGGATTTTATAATGGTGGTGGTGACAACTATTACAATAGTTATGATGGTACAAATTCATATCACTATGGACAAAGAGATAATAATCCTACTAACACACAAAGTGTCAGATATGGTTCAACCCTGGGAGAAAAGTATGAAAACCATGTAAGCAGAACAGGTAATGAACTGGCTTATACAACTACAAATGGTTCTTTTTCAAACTCAAGCAGAACAAATTCCGGATCAACATCTGCGGTTGTCAACAGAACTGATGTGGTAAATAAGGCACCATCTTCATCTGCAGGATCCAGCACATCGAACAGGATTAACAACAAGGCAAACCAGGGAACAACCAGTTCTTCAACGGTTTCGTCAAGAGAAAATCAAACAAGTGCTTCAACAAGCAACAAGGTTAACACAAGTAAGAATCCTGTTTCGTCAAGTCAGAGGGTGAATTCAAGTTCTACGCAAAACAAAACTAACTCTCAAACCTCAAGACAAAATAGTACTGCATCAAATAAAGCCACCAGTAACAGGACTGAAAGTAAAAAATACAACTATCAGAAGCCTTCAAGTGCAAGCAAACCAACCTATAACAGTAACAAAACAAACAGATACAATAGCAAGCCTTCATATAAGAAGCCGGGGTCCAGCTCCAGTCAAAACAGAAGCAGCAACTATAGCAAGCCTAAGTCCAACAGCAGTTCCGGAAACTACAGCAAGCCAAAATCAAATAGCAGTAGTGGCAACAGAAGCGGAAGCACATACAGCAAACCAAAATCAAGTAGTGCAAGTAGTGCCAAGCCAAGAAGCAGCTATTCAACTCCATCAAGGAGTAATAGTAATAGTGGAAGTTCCTACAACAGAAATTCAGGATCAACCAAGAGGTCAAGCGGTTCAAAATCTTCCTACTCAAAGCCACCTAGTTCATCCAAGTCAGGATCAAGCTACAACAGAAGTTCAGGATCTAGTTATAGAAGTTCAGGTTCCAGTAGTTCTTCAAGATCAAGTGGTGGATCATCATCTCGCTCCAGTGGAGGTTCTTCAAGCTCTTCAAGAGGTAGAAGATAATATTGTGAATTATATTTCAATCAAATTAGCCCAAACTTAAAATAGATAATATCAGGAATTATGAAAAAGTTAACCACAATATTAATCGTGTTTCTAGGATTTGGATTTTATTCCTACAGTCAGAATGCGCAAGATGCTTTAAGATTTTCACAACATTATTATGGTTCTACAGCTAGAAGCCTTTCGTTGTCCGGTGCCTTTGGATCCCTCGGAGGAGATTTCTCCTCACTCAGTATAAATCCAGCTGGAATGGGTGTTTACAGAAAGTCAGAATTTACTTTCACTCCAAGTTTCGGATACAATACCGCCTTATCTACCTTCAACACAGCTAAGCTGGAAGATTTCAATTACGATCTTGGGATTGGGAATATTGGCTTAATTGGGAGTTTCTCAACGGAAAGAGATAATGGATGGAAATCGTTCAATATTGGATTTGGGTATAATAAATTGAACGACTTTGAAAGAGTAACTGCAATTAAAACCATCGATGCAAATAGTTCAATGCTGGATCAATTTGAGAACGATATCAATAATGGACTGGAACCTACCGGAACCAATCTGGCAATTAGATCCGGATTGATCTACTTAATGAATGAGAATAGCAACATTTGGATGAGTGACATCACTGGTACTGATTATGGCCAGACACTAAGGCATTCGGTAGAGGAAAATGGATACATTGGTGAATACCTTTTCTCTGCTGGTGCTAATTATGAAGATATGATTTACTTGGGAGGAAGCCTTGGTATTTCATCAGTTAGATACAATCAAATTACGACCCATGAAGAAATTGACGTTGAAGACAATATCCTACAGCTGAACAACTTCAGCTATCAGCAAGATCTGGAAATAAGTGGAAGTGGTGTTAATTTTAAAGCTGGTGTAATTTTAAAACCGGTTAACTGGCTTAGACTTGGAGCTGCTATTCATTCACCAACTTTCTATAATTTTCATGATACTTATTCAGCTGCAATGGAATCGGATCTTGACAGTTTTTCCTTTGAGCCACAATCAGCAAGCAGCGAATATGATTATGAACTTTATACACCACCAAAGTTTATTGGAAGTGCTTCAATCATTCTTGGAAAAGTTGCGCTGATAACCGCTGACTATGAGCGAATTGATTATTCAAAAGCAAAACTGAGAGGTGGAGGCGACGGCTATACCTTTGCAGCTGAGAATGAAGGAATTCAGTGGATTTATGATGTAAGTAACAATTACAGGTTAGGTACCGAATTCAGATTTGGAGCTATTTCGTTGCGCGCAGGTTATGCATACTTCGACAGTCCATATAAGTCAGGTGAGTTAAATCAGGATGCTGATTACCAAGCCATTTCAGGTGGATTTGGCATCAACAACAACTCATTCTATATAGATTTTGGATATTCCCACTATTTCGGAACCGAAGAATATGTACTGTATCAAACACCTGCAGCAATTGCCAGCACCGACTTTGTTAATAACAAACTACTCTGTACCGTTGGATTCAGATTCTAATATATTTTTCTCAAAACAGAAGAGCGCTTAGAAGTAGATTCCAAGCGCTCTTTTTTTGTAAGCAGATATACTACATCTGCTCAATATCATTGATAATCTGCCTGGCAATTCCATTTGCTTCCGCCATTGATTTAGCTTCAGAATAAATCCGTATGATTGGTTCAGTATTAGATTTTCTCAGGTGAACCCAACAATCAGGAAAATCAATTTTTACTCCGTCAACTGTACTTACCTTTTCCTCTGAATACTTAGTTTTAACATTTTCAAGTATCAGATCCACATCCAGTTCTGGTGAGAGTTCTATTTTATTTTTGGAAATAAAGTATTCCGGATATGTGGCCCTTAGCTCTGAACACTTCAATCCCGATTTCACGTAGTGAGTCAGGAACAGGGCTATCCCAACAAGGGCATCTCTTCCATAATGAAGATCCGGCAGGATAATACCACCATTTCCTTCACCGCCAATCGATGCATTTTGTGATTTCATCATTTCAACCACATTAACTTCTCCCACGGCCGAAGCATAATAATTATTACCCGTTGCAAGCGTAACATCTCTTAAAGCACGGGATGAAGATAGATTTGATACTGTATTACCTGGTTTATACTTCAGAAGATAATCGGCTACAGCCACCAGCGTGTATTCTTCCCCGAACATAGATCCATCTTCATTCACAATAGCCAGTCTATCTACATCTGGATCTACGACAAAACCAAGATGTGCACTGGACTTAAGAACTGCTTCGCTTATTGCACCCAGATTCTCAGGTAATGGTTCCGGATTATGTGGAAAATATCCATTAGGCTCTGTAAAGAGTTCAATGATGTCATTAACTCCAAGTCTTTTTAGTAAAGCAGGTATTGCTATTCCTCCAACCGAATTTACACAATCAATTGCAATTGTCAACTTTGCCTCCTTAATGGACCTGACATCAACATAGGGCAGCGCTAAAATTTCATCAATATGTTTTTCCAGCTGATCGGTATCAGTGCTTAACTTACCTAATTCGTCAACATCCGCATAAGTTATCTCATTCAGCAATGACTCATTCTCCGCAATTCCGAGGATCATCTCACCATCTTCACCATTAAGAAACTCTCCTTTTTCATTTAACAGTTTAAGTGCATTCCACTGTTTAGGATTATGACTGGCAGTAATAATGATCCCACCGTTAGCCTTTAGGTTCGTAACAGCCATTTCAGTTGTTGGCGTAGTAGCCAAATCAATATCTACTACATCGATCCCAAGCCCCATCAAAGTTGATCCGATCAGCTGCTTAACCATTGGACCACTAATTCTGGCATCACGGCCTATGATAACTTTTGGTTTATTCGCTTGTGCTCTTCTTTTAAGCCAAACACCATAAGAAGTTGCAAACTTGACAACGTCAAGCGGAGTAAGATTATCTCCAGGTTTGCCACCAATGGTTCCCCTGATCCCTGATATTGATTTAATTAATGTCATTTACGTCTATTTATAAGCAATGCGCAAAACTAATAATCTTTTGCAGAGAATAACAATCAACAAAATGAAGTCTTATCCACTACTTTTATAAAATTATTTCAATAGCTAACAATTGTCATGAATCCGTAATGCACTTTAATTTATTTTTGTAGCGAAATATTCTGAGATTGAGTTTTAACAAGATCGAGGAGAACATAATTAATATCTAATCCTAAGGTTTATCTAATGGAAAAGAGAGTAGGAACAGCGCTAATTTTAGTTAGCAATTCAGATTCTATTGGCCGATTAAACGAGGTCATCTTTCAGCACGCATCCATAGTAATTGGACGACAAGGTATCCCTTTTCGTGATCAGGCTATTAACATTATTTCACTGGTTCTGTTAGGATCAACAGATGAAATGGGCTCACTAACAGGACAGCTTGGAAGAATTGATGGAGTTCAGGTTAAGTCAGCACTTCTTAAAGGTAATTTTAATAACACATTGAATTAATAAGAAAATCCAGCTATGAAGTTTTATCCAGAAAAATGCACCATTCCGGATCAAAGGATGCAACCGTTTATTGATCCCGATGAACTATGGAATCATATAAACCAGGCAAAACCAACAAGCGAGCGAGTTGAAGGGATCATTGCCAAGTCAATGAACAAGGAAAGACTTACCCTGGAGGAAACAGCAACCTTGCTGAATGCTGATGATCCTGAACTTATTGAACTAATCAAACAGGGAGCACGTGATCTGAAGGAGAAAGTCTATGGAAACAGAATCGTTCTCTTCGCCCCTCTTTATATAGGAAATAAGTGTACAAACAATTGCACCTATTGTGGTTTCAGGGTTACTAATAAGGATGCTGTGAGAACCACCCTTGAGGATATGGAAATTACTCAGGAAGTAGAAGCCCTGGAAGACAATGGACAGAAGCGATTAATCCTGGTGTATGGAGAACATCCACAATACAATGCAGAGTATATAGCTCATACTGTGGAAACTGTATATAAAGTAAAAAAGGGAAACGGTGAGATTAGAAGAGTGAATATTAACGCTGCCCCTCTTGATATAGAT
>Ga0233443_1000550_pt1 | contig 40357 bp, 54 predicted proteins | sample SI_123_September_2_FD_182784 | JGI IMG/M metagenome (GOLD analysis project Ga0233443, IMG submission 182784) | Seawater microbial communities from Saanich Inlet, British Columbia, Canada - SI_123_September2016_200_MG | ecosystem: Environmental > Aquatic > Marine > Inlet | place: Canada: British...
GCCAATGTGATATATCACACGATAGGTAACCTATCTCACCAACATCACTATCAGCCCATACAGATCCGTCCTCAAGCGCAATATAACCTGAGCAGATGTAATACTCATTATTAGCTAAGGGGAAGCAAAGCATTACCTTTTCATCTACAGGGACAGGCTTATCCTCAACGCTAATCCATCCACCCTGATATTCGCTATTCATAGAAACTCCTCCTCAAGTAGGTTATACCACTCATATTCTGTACCTTGTCTACCACCCCCTCTTGTCAATTTATCAATGGTCACATCATCTCCATTAAGCAGTTTTTTCAATTGCTGAAATGTAGGTTTGTTTTTGAATGCCTCTACAAAATACTCACCATCTTGGTTGTACTCGTTAATTTCTCGGGTCACTACCCAAACTTTACTCATCTTGATTCTCCAGTTGTCGTTCGATAAAGCCCCATGAAGTACTCACCGCCCTTCAAGACCATATCTGCTTGTGTAATAAGTGAAGATGCAGAACCAATACGACCTCTCACTTCATGCAGTAGGTGTGCTAAAGATGCAAATTCCTCTGGTTTAGGCATATCCCACATTGCACCGCCTAGCGTTCGTATTGCCGATTGATCCTCTTTTGACAGCTTAGTTATCCAATCACTCATCTTGACTCTCCTAGACTTAAATTAGTCCCCGTCTTTTTACACATCTCACAGCGCGGGTTCTGCTCTTCTAGCCACTACGCCTAACTTCAAAAATGTTAAAGTTTAAGTAGTAACGTGTGTTCTCTTTATTTGTACCACTCACGCAGTGGAGTTACTGATTCGTGAAGTTCGCAATGTTTGTAGCAGCGATGACCGCTACTCCCTTGCACCAAGTAATTGTAGGGTGCCTGAACCGTATCGTACGTATAATACTCAGCAATTCTGTGGTTCTCCCAATCCCTGTCCCACACTCTAACCAGCGTATTCTCCGGTACTTTAGACCAGTCGATCTCACGTTTTGGTGTAGGTGGTGGAGTGATATGTACCTCATCCCAGAAGATAGTGGGGTTGATATCTAGTGTGTTGTCTTTCCCTTTGCTGTTATATGAGTGTCCGCTAACAACAATCGGGAAATTGTTTGAGTCTATTCGCTCTACTATTCCCCAACCCTCAATAATATCCCAAACCTTGTCACCAACTTTGATTTCTTCGCCATGTAGTTTCATGTCATGCTCCTTTATTGGATCGCTCCACATAGTCTGATATAACCTCGCTGGCCAGCTCATACTTCCTCATTTCATTGTGCCAGTACACGTTGGGTCGCTGTGCGTATTTGGTTTTAGTGTGTCGCAGTTGCATACGTACGCTGTGCAGTAGTCCTGATAGGTTCGCGGGGTTCATGCTGTCCACCTCGCTGCGTGAATCATCCACATCAGCTTATCGTACGGCTCTGGTGCTGGTTCTTTTTTACAGGCCACTGAATGACCTTTGAACTTGTACATTACTGACCCATCCTCTTCTAAACGCGACAAGATGGCTCCTCTCTTACCCATCGCGTTTAATTTGGTGGTGATCTGCCCCTGAGTGTACGGCAGCTCGTCTTTGACCATGCTGAATGCCTCGGAGGCTGTGGCCCATTTACCGAAGTTATAGAGACCTTCTCTTATAACAAAGTTTATGGATTGGCTTTTGTTCATGTCAAGCATTACGCCAACTCTGCCTGTACATCGGCGATCAACCGCTCATCGGTAATGTGGAGGTACCCCGCTGCGTCTCTGATGTACCCCTGCAGGTCGAAGTACGCCATATCCTCTGGTCGTAGCATTTCGTTGTTCAAGGACATCTCTTTAAGAGTACGGTTCAGTAGCAGATCAAACTCGCTGTCTACTCTGGCTTTGATTTTTGTTGTTGTCACAGTTTCTTCTCCATATAATTCTTAATTGCTGCTCTCAGTGCCGACTGGGTTGTAGCCTTACCATCAAGCGCGTCAGCCTGTGCTTGATCCAGTGTTCCATCAACCATGATTCGATGACAGATGACAGGGGTTCCTTGTCCTTGTCTGCGAATACGTGCGTTGAACTGCTCATAGAGGTCCAGGCTCCAGTTGAGTCCGTACCATACAAGCGTGTGTCCGTTCTTCTGTAATCCGTCAATTCCATGTCCCATCGAATTATGAGAAATGAACATTTCACCCTCATCGTTACGAATCAGGAACCGATGACGAGGCCCACAGTTCACTAGGTCGTAGACTTGCGCTTTTCTCTTCTCCGACGGTTGACCGCACTCTGACTTTTCCCGTAAGTTGAGTTCTTGCAGCTCTCCACTGCTTCGTCTGCTGTCATCCCACGATTGAGTCTCATGGTCAACATCATTTTGCTGAATCCGCTCCTGCGCACCAGTTCCGCTAAATGGATTCGCTCTCCTTGGTATTCCAGCCATCTGTTGTTGCGCTTGTTGGCCTGCTGTTCCATGTTCGTAACCCATCTGCAATTGTCCTTGCAGTAATGACCATTGACGTCTATGCGTTCTATGGTCAATTCGTCCGAGTAGCCTTCTGACATATCGGCGTAGAAGTTGGTGAAGTCCTCCCATTCGGGACATAAGGCTATCCCACGTCCCGCATAATTCTTGTCCGAGCGATCCTTGGCTCGGTGTCTCAGTCCTTGCCAGATTCTCCAGATTCGGGTATTGGTCATCCGATGGAATGTCTCGTCTATACAGAGTGCACAATGAGTGCTTCCTTTTCTGTTGTGACTCATCGCATTCTGGTGGAGCATGGTCTGCCTCCCCCCACAGTTCAAGCATACTACCACTGCCTGCGTTCTCATCTTCCCACCTGTAAATCGCTTTTCTTCTAACTTCCTCAGTACTTTTAACATTCTGTGCCTCCACCCATTCATCATCAATTAGAAGTTTGTGATCTGGTGTCAGAGTTATACCAAATAGATCAATCACCTCTCTGTAACCAGAGTATGAGCAGCCATCATGGTTCACAAACTCAACACCGTCGAACACTCGCTCATGTGGTCTAACGTCTACGATCTTAACCCATCCTCGCCGTTCAATCAACACTTGAGTCCTAGGATGTACACAGGCAGCGTGTCCGATCATCAGCTGGCAGTCACCATCGCGCCACCTCTGCATCGCTGTTGTCAAACTGGTCTCACTCTTACAGTCAGTCAGGTTAATTGGTCTAATGCCCTTGAACCTCTCCATGATCCGTGAGGCATCGCTCCTGTAGGCGTAAGAGCACAGCACAGGCTGTCCCGCCGCCTCTTCTATGATGTCATCAAGGGCATCCAGTTTAAGGTCGTGCAGAGGCTCCCAGAGGGGCATACCGGCTACTGGATAGATAGCACCATTGCTGAACTGGAGTAGCTTATTGGTAAGAGCTGCTGCGTTGAACACCTCTACACTGTCACCGTTCTCCAGCTGTAGGAAAAAGTCCTTCTCCATCTGGTCATACTTCGTGCGTAACTTAGGAGGGAAGTCCAGCTTGATGTCGTTCATCATCAGATCAGGTAGAGGGTTATAGTCCTCTGCACTCATCTCCAGTGTAATGTCACCGATCAACTGAGTAATGCGACCCTCTGTGTCATCATAAGGAACCTCTTTATACGGTCCTACTTTCCGGTAGAACTTGGTTTTAAACGCTGTCTTGTAGCGACCCAATCTCTGACCACCGTCAAGTACCAGGAACTGACCATGCAGATCCTTGTAGCCGTTACTCGCTGGTGTACCCGTGAGTCCGGTGGTCCAGTGGAAGTGGTTATGGATCTTCATGAACGACTTGACTCTGCGAGTGGTACTGTTCTTCATCTTCGACAGTTCATCGAACACCACACCATTGAACGGTAATGGTTTCCCTTTGGAGATATAGTAGGTGTTCAGCATCTCAGCCAACCACCCCATATTCTCATAGTTGATCATGTGTACATCAGCATCTCTCAACAATGCACGGGTGCGCTGATCCTTGGTGCCGACCATCGTGGAGAATGATAGGTGTTTCGTATGCTCCCACTTGACAGACTCCTGTCTCCAGACGAGACGTACCACACGTACAGGGGCGATGATAAGTACACCTCTAAGGAACCCGCTGTTGAGCAGGTTCACCATGCTTGTGAGCGTAACCACTGACTTACCTAAACCCATGTCCATGAATATGGCACTGTTTGGTTTGTCGCACTGCCAGGTCACGGCCTTCTGCTGGTAGGGATGGAGTAGATCTTGGGTTAGCATGAACCACCCCACTGATCAGCCATTGCATCAGCGATACCTTGGTATGTAGTGGAGCGGATCTTCCATCGGTCCTCTGAAGGAGGCATTTTATGTATACGATCATCTCTTCCTTCCACCACGTTAGTGGGTGTCAGATCAGGTAAACCTCTCTTCCACAAACCCGTCTTCTTTGTTTCACCGTGACCGAACTGCCAAGGCTGAATGTACTGAGGTTTAGGTAGTTCTGACACCATCGTATTGAGAACACCGACTGGGTTCTCAATGACAAGTTTATCTACCGGTATCTCCCACACCTTCTTCACGAATTCTGCTCCATCTAACCGATCTTGTGTGTTCGCGTAGTGACGATTGCCTGAAACACATACAGTGGTGCAGGGAGGGTGAGCGATAACCAAATCAAATAGAGAAAAGTCAATATCGAACATATCACCTTGATGATGAAACCCGTCTGGTGCATCAGAAGGTAGCAAATCACAACTCATAGCAAAGTGACCTTTCTTGGTGAAAGCATCCCTCACCACTCCGCTGTATTCGCAAGCGACTAAAACTTTCACAACGCCACCATGTCATCAATGATCTGCTTACCTGTCTCCACATTGTCCACAATGAACACGGAAACATACTGCTCCTGTAGTCGCTTGATCTCACGCTCCTGTCCTGGTGTTGGCTTCTTACCGAGCTGCTTGAACTCAATGAAGAACACTGTACCCAGTGGGGTTATGAACATACCATCGGGTACTGATCGTCTAGCAGGTGAGGTGAACTTGTAGGCCAGGCACTCTTTGCTCTTCGCGTAGTCCTTGACCTTCTTTTCTATTGTCTTTTCCAACATTATGCTAACCCCAGTATTCTTTTCTCTATTTCCTGCACGTAATAGTTGTAATCTATTGGCAAGTCCTGATCTTCTAAATTGTTGCACACCTGTACTCCCCATCCTGACTCGATACCGATCCTTCTCCAGTCCGTCTTACCTTCACTCAACATCTTCGGTGTCGGAGGCATGAGTTTTATCAATTTATTCCCGCCTTCCGCAATGTAATATCTTGTAACATTCTGGATCTGGTAGTCAGTACCATCTTCACTCACCTGTACCAGCTTACTGCTGCGTGGTACTTTGGTTCTCAGCATGAAGTCCATCTTGTTACCATGTGACTCAAGTGTTTCCCGAATCGACACACCATGCAACAATACCTGCTCGGCAACCATTGGGATGACCAGCGCAGAGGCGTTCTGGTGCCACCCTAGATCATACTCATAAGTACCCTTACGCTTGACCCCACCACCTTCGTATTCAGCGATGTAATTATTCACATCACGAATGAACATGCGAGAGTACACCGCGCTCTCCAGCTCTAACCTTGTCATATCCTCCCACCACTTACATACTGAATGAACATGGTCCTTGTAACCCCTTGGATAGCGGATAGTGAGACCGTCTGTATTGATCTGGATCAAACGCAGATCAGGAACCTTCATTAACTCTTCTGCCAGTTTGCACAGCAGTAGCTGACCATTGAGGGTGATACTCATAGTGAACTGAGGATCGTAGAACACGCTGAACTTACTGTTGCTGTCACCGTACACTCCATTGAGTGCCAGCTTCAGCATGGCGTTCTCGGCAGTGCCTTTCTTGTGACCCTTACGTTGTTCGTACAGGTGCTTATAAATTGAGCAGAAGGTGTCTCCCAGGTGCTCAGGGTGGAAGTTGTTAGCGATTGCCAGGTTAGGGTAGTAACTCGCAACATCCCAATCCTCTAGCGTGTACTCATCATCGGACTCCACCACCTCGGAGTCAATTGATCCATGAATGCCACCGAGACCGAATACAAAATGGAACCCTTTAATGGTAGCAATCAGACCTTTGAACACACCCTTGGTCTCAACAATCTCCTGACTCTTCAACCAGTTTAGTACACGGGTGAACTCAGATTGCTCGAACTGGATCGAGGGTAATATGCACTCGTTCAGCTTGATCACAGGTCGTGGAGTCTGTACTGGTCTACGTCCACCTTGACCGAACGAGTACAGTTGAACACCTGCCTCCTCCAGCTTCATCTGGAAGTAATCCTTACCGATCTTCGTATCGTTGTGGTTCATGAAGTCACGCTGGTACTTATGAGTCAGCTCCTCACGGAATGAGATCATAGGCAAGGACTCATGGTAGAACTGTTTGGTAGCCTTCACATCATGCTTGTTGTACTTCTTCAGTACCTCTATCTGCTGCTGGTTCAACTCAGTACCTACAGGGAACGGTAGATCCTCGATGTTGTCCATTCTCATGTTGAACTCCAGAATCTTCAAACTGGTGGATCGTGCCATGTTGTCGAAGTGGTGAACCTTGAACAGATCCAGCTGCTCCACGAACCGATCAGAGGGTTTGACCCAATGAGCGAACCGATCCTCGTTCTGCGAACCAATGATAGCCATTGCTTTCTGGTACAGGGCTTGAGGTGTAGCGTTACCCATCTGGACCAGTGAATGTATCACAGGGTAGTCGAACCCGACATTGTTGAACCCGACCATACGCCCGTTCTGGGCCTTGATTCCATGTAGGAACTCAATGATCCCTCTGGAATCGTTCTTCCAGGGTGAGATCTCAAACATCCATTGGAACGGTGCATCAGCACTCTCTACCGCCAACGTGAAGCAGTTGGGGTATGTCTCGATGTCGTAGATGTAATCGTTGTTCACAGCCATTCTCCATTAGAATTAGATGTCCCTTTTCGTTTCGGTAGGGACAACACCGACATGTCGGGTAACTTACTGCATGAACGGTGGTAGTTCAGGTGCTACAGGAGCCGCTGGTGCCGCTGCTACAGGAGGTGTTGCTGCACCTACTGCTCCAAACATACCACTAGCATCGGGAGCGCCTTCACCAAACGCCTCACCGTCACCGGCGAACTGAACCGCGATCAGATCACAACGGATGCCCTTGCCGAATTGGTTATCCTGAACCCACGGTTTGATCGCTGCATTCACGTAACAACCACCATACATGGTACGGGTAACAGATTGTGCCTCCATCGTGTTACCGGCATCAACCTGAACACCATCAGTCTTGATCATCTGAGGCATGTTCTTGTTGTTAGCCATGATCCACACCTGTCCAGCGTAACCGTCGTATGGTTGGAAAGTCTGCTTGTTGATCTTCTCCTCTCCCGTACCGTAGTTACGTAGTTTACGGTCAGCTTGAATCATGGTCATAACTTGCTGTGCGTGTTCCTTCCACTCAGCAAGAGCCAGTTCGCCGTAACGTGCCATGAACTGCTGATAACCAGGGTGGTCAGTAGGCATGATGAAGTCAGCAGCGAACTTAGGGATTGCACCTTGCGCCGACGCATGAGGCTCGGTCAGGTGAGGGAAAGACAGACGTACGTTCTGTAAATAAATAATGTCACTCATTTCATAGTTTCCTTGTTTAATAGTTTCTTACTTCATCCAGTCAGGAAGATCCTGAACTGGTACTACCGGTGCAAACATATCTGCTGCACCCACCACTACAGCTTCGCGATGATCTGATTCAAGTGCGACAGTCAACTTACCTTCACCTTGGGTGATGTAGTTGGTCTCCATCATCTTGATCTGACGCTCGCTTAGTTGTTTCTTCGTCCCGTCCTTCTTCTCCCAGACTACCTTTTTAGCCTGTGCAGGTGAGATTAACTTGGTCGGATAGATCACGCCTTTGGGTAAACCCATACGCTTCAGCTTATCGGCCATCTCCTCTTCATCCAATGACCACTTACGGGTTCCCCGACCCCTGACCATCTTCAAACCGGAGACTTGAATACCGGACTCAAGACGACGTTGAGCCTCTGCTGCAACACCCTCCAGCATCTGCTTAATGAGAGGCGCTGCTTCCATGATCTCTTTGATCTGCTCATCAGTCATATCCGTAGGTTCTTTATCAGCGGCCTGTTTGGAAACATCCTCAAAAGAGATACCACTGTCATCCAGGGACTTAGTAACCATCGCAGTACAGGCACCTTTATGATCGCACCACTTACACTGTGCCTCACCTGGAACCAGTGGCGCATCAGGATCATCAGTCTCTGAAGCATATCGCACCAGCTCATCCTTAAACGCCATTAGTGACTCTATGGTGATCTCATGGTAACTGACTGCATCCATCCCCTTCAGCACCAGTTTCGGTTGTATAACAGTGATACGGATGTTCTTATACGGAATCTCCTCACCTTCAACCAGTGTTGCACGTATGGCACCAAGAGCATAGATCATCAGCTGGGGATTCCCTTCTACAGCTACGGGAACCATCCCATCCTTGTAGTCGATGATCTCCAGTGTACCAGCGTCCTTCTCGTAGATGATGCAGTCAGCGGTACCATTGATGTCATCGCGTCCGATCCACCATCCAGCATCAACCTTACGTTCAGCCCATATTACACTGCTTTCTGTCTTGGCTCCTCTAATGTAGTTGATCATTACCAGCGTACGCTTGGCACGTTCAATGTCAACGGTGAACTTCCCGTCATCATCAGACAACTCAGTACCCACCATCAGTACAGGGTCCATGAGACCATTGTTGATGCACTTCTCGACCAGTGTATGCGTATGCGTACCGTCTACGGCAGCAGGTCCAGAATTGCGCTCATACTTAGCCTCTTCTCTGACACTGCCAGGGCATCGAAACCACCTGGAAGCAGCAGAAGGGCTTAGTCGGGCGTGATCACTCACTGGATCGCCTCCACCTGACTATGCAGATCCCCATACTTATCTGCAGTCACATCGTTGATGTTGTTGAACCCCAGATTGACCAAGATAGTCTGGATCTGTCCACCCTTCTCTGCTCCAAGTGACTGGTACTTACCCATGATGTAGGTCATGAGACCCTGGTGATCTGCGAATGGTGCAGTACTGGCAGCAACTGCCGGTGCAGGAGCAACTGCCGGTGCTGCAGGTGTTGGTGCTGTCACCTGCGGTGCAACCGGTGCAGCAGGAGCCACTGCAGCAGGTGCCACAGGTGCAGCGGGAGCCACTGCAGCAGGTGCCACAGGTGCAGCGGGAGCCGATTCTACAGCAGGGGCAGCTACTGTACCACCTGATAGATGTACTGCAGTGTTAGCCTCAACAGCGGCAATTAGTTTATCGATTTTTGATTCAAGACTCATTGTAAAGTTTCTCCATTGGTTTTTCTGGTTTCTGTATTGATACACGACCTTCCACGAAACCTTCCACCAGCTCTTTTAGAACATCAGAAGGTTTACCATACTTTTGCGATAGCTTGTGGAACTTGTCACGTACCTTGTGGGTTACACGCACTGACATGATAGTAGTGGCATGTACACTCGGTTTGTCTGACATATTTCCTCTCGTTTCGTGATTTGGTGTAGACAAAGATACTCAAGTTGTTTACACTTGTCAACACTTCTTTTGAAAATAATTCAAATAGAGGTTATCATTGAAGGTTCACGCATTAATGGAGAGGTGAACCAGTGGAAAACAAGAGGAAACCTATGCAGCAGATACAATCACACCCTGCCTCAGTGGAGGCATACATCAAACAGGGACTTAAACTTGTCCCAATCCCACCTGGTACGAAAGGTCCGCAGCACAAAGGATGGAACCAGTGGGGGAATGAATTAAAAGAGGCATCAGATTTACATAGTGGATGGGGAATCGGTCTCCTCCACTCATTCAGTGGTACTTGTGCCATTGATATTGATAACTGGACCTATGCTGACTCACTACTGAAAGAACATGGAATTGATCTAAGTCAAATCTACAATGCCGATGATGCCGTAACCATTGAGTCAGGTAGAGAGGGTAGAGGGAAGCTAATCTACCGTTTACCGTTCGGGATCGCCTTCCCTTCCAAAAAGATCCATTACAAGGACGCACACAACAGCAACCAGGTAGCCTATGAGCTACGGTGTGGCACTGTAACCGGTCTCACGGCACAGGATGTACTGCCTCCAAGTATCCATCCAATCACCCAGCAACCGTACCAGTGGGGCGGTAAGGGGCATTGGAGCAGGATTCCACAGCTACCCAAGGAACTGGAAACACTCTGGTGGTCTCTTGTGGAGCAGGACAAGCAGCGAACGATCAAGAACGAAACGAACATCGACGCATCATGGGAAGAGATCCAGCAGGCAATGGGCTTCATCAGTCCCGACGTTTCCAGGGATGAATGGTTACATATCGGCATGGCGTTACACCATACAGGCACCCATACAGGTGATCTCAATCAGGCACTCTATATATGGAACGAGTGGAGTCAAGCCGGTACTAAGTACCAAGGGAAGAATGACATACTCACCTGCTGGCAATCGTTCAAGGCCGATAGCGGTATTAGTCTGGGAACTCTGTTCCACATCGCCGGTAGTTACGGGTGGACTCGACCTATTCCCGACGCTTCTGAGTTGTTCAGCTCCATCAATGAGGAGACTCCACCGCAGTCACCGGTCAATGTGATCGATGGTCTACGTCCCCCTTCACCTAATCTTGACCTCCAGTACTGGCCGGATGTCCTGGCAACAAGAGCGCAGGAGGTGGGCGACCAGGTAGGTTGTGATCCTCTGGTTCCATTGTTCGCCGGTCTAGGTGCGCTTGCTGGTGCAGTCGATGCACAAACGAGGCTGGAATTGGTACCAGGTTTTGAAGTACCACCTATCGTGTGGTTGATGACAGTAGGTGATCCAGCTGATAAAAAGTCCCCTGGTTCACGTCCAATGATGGAAATTCTCGAAGATCTGGAAGAGGAGGACCGACCTCGTTTCTCCAGGGAAATGCTCCAGTGGGAAGCAAAGGAGGTTATGTACAACGAGTCGAAAAAAGCATTCCTCGAATATGCAGCTGATCCCACTTCACAAATGGATAACGACACAATACCGGCTGTACCTGATCTCGAATCTAAACCCGTACCCTTGAAACTTACTGTACAGGATGTCACCAGTCAGAAACTGGTACACCTAGCAGCAGAGAGGGACCGTGGTTTACTCTGTTACCTCGATGAAATGAACTCATGGGTCAAGAAAATGACCAATAAATGGGGAGCAGAGGACCGGTCCACCTGGGTGGTAGGTTATGAGGGGAAGAAGTACACCATGGATCGTATCGGTACCGGTAATATCCGCTCTGATAATTTCGCAATATCCATATACGGGAACATCCAGCCACAAGTATTCCGCGACAACATCAACAACCTTGCAGACGATGGCCTGGTCCAGCGGTTCATCCCCGCTATTCTGCGCTCCAATATGACCAAGTTAGGGCAACCTGTACCCGACGCACTCACCACCAAATCAGTATGGGATCAATGTATCAGAACCGCGTATTCCCTGCAGTCTCAGAAATACACCCTCTCACCTGCTGCGTATAAGCGATTCAGGGAGTTCCAGGCATGGTACGAAGGTGCCAAACAAGATGAGCGGATTGTCCAATCGGATAAAGCATATCGTACTGCTTTCGGTAAACTTGAGGGTACTGCTGGCCGCTTGATGCTCCTCTTCCACATCATCGAAACCCCGTACAATAACCAAGTGGATGTATCCATTGTGGACAAAGTGATCGCGGTTATCAAGACTTACATCATACCGGCCTATAGGTATACCCTAGGGGAGATCGGCGGGTATACAGACGATTCTCTTGACGTGTGGCTAACTAACCATGTGATCCACCTGGCCGGTCAGCAGGAGACTATATCGCTATCCCAGATCAAAAGATCCGGTAGACGTAACTGGGAGAACCTCCGACCATGGCAAATCGAGGAACAGGTCAGGCTATCCATGTCGATGCTACAAGATAATGGTTGGGTTGTGCTGGTGGAAGATAAAGCCACTACGGGACACGTTGTATGGTCCATCAATCCTCTACTCGTTGAACAGTTCCAAGACTACCGTACAGCAGTTATCAAGGCCAAGCAGCGTACCAAGGACTTGATCTACCATGCGGGATTGAAGAAGGGCAAAGGGGACCGTGGGAACCGCCCTTTGATACCAGGTTATGATCCGGAAACAATGGATGATCCAGAATGAGTATGATATAGTTCACCTTGTCTTGGTTCTTGCTGCAACCAACACGAAGCCCCGATACAGTTCTCCATTACTGTATCGGGGTTTATTTTTGCAGGTATCATTCCCCCATTAAATTACTATGCACCACTGGTGCCATAACCTCGACCATCTGTAGTACCTCCATCAGCCGTTTAGCCGGTCCCCTGGGGGATCTTGAGCCATTCTCCCAGCTTAACCATGCGTGATACGATACGCCCACGTAACGCGCCATTTGAGGCGGTGTTAGCTCCAGTCTCTCTCTCCATTCTTTTAGTCGTTTCATTCTTCCACCTCCTCATTCAGTTGATTCAGTAATGCATCGAGTCCTTTGAGTTCATCCTTGATATCCCTGTATACCCCCATTAGTTGCTTTTCTATATCGTCTCTTGATTCATCAAGCGTATCAATCGATTCTACAGCGTCCAGCAGCTTGTCTAAGCGGTCTGGTAGATACTCCAATAGATTATTCAGACTACCAGAGACCTGCTGCAGGGTGGTTCTGTCTGCTGCCCTCTCCAGCCTATCGGCCAGTGACTGAACCAGTGGTGGTGCGGTCCACCCTATGTGACTGATCAGTTCATTGTCAGTCATGTTATTCCATATTGTCTCGTTCATTCTTCTATTCTCCATTAATCTGCAATTAATCTGCAATCTCCATAGGCATAATTGCCCCAGCAAACTCACTCATCCCAGGGAAGGTGACTCTGCATGATCCCATTGGGTTTGATTCTTTCGGAGTCTCTAAACTTACTCCTTCAAAACCCTTTTTAGTGTTACCTTCCATAACCTGTCTAATCTTCTGGAATGTCGCCATGTATTCCCAATTAAAACAAATAGTGGAAGGTGACTCTACTGCCAGATGGTGGGGTTCCTCTGGTATCACCCTCCCTATATCTGGAAACTTACTATAGTGATCCGTATCAACGATCATTGTCCTACCTTCAGTTGATACAGTTACCCTACCGTCCACTTTATCCAGTACCACTACGCATTCTCGTTTCTGTTTAGCTGTCAGTCCACGAAACAAACCAGTGATGACATCATTGGGGATAATCACGCCATGTTGTGGCATCCAGTCAGATACCTCTGTATTGTGCGCTAATCTTGCAACCATGTGTCCGTTACTCGCTTCAATGTGCGTGTCATCAACGTGTACGCCATTTAAGTAGTAACGCACGTCCTTTACTGCAGCAGCGAGTGCTACCGCTTGTAATACTTTTCCTTCAATCTTCATGTTCTCAGCTCCATTATCCATTCCATAACCTTCAGCGCAGCACATACGACCGCACCAGTCACCATTAACCCTGTCAATCCTAATACCATCAAAATTAGATCATTCATGACTAAAACCCCATATATACGATTGATCCGCTCTCAGTTACTCCAGCAACCGTAGTATTATCTTGCAGCCACTCTTCTATAACCTCCGCTCTCTCTTCTTCTTCATCGTCGCAATCTTCCAGAGCATCATTCACAGCATCGTTATATACGCTTGTCTTCCCGTTGTGAGTTGATACGATATAGTCGTTAATGATCGCAGCGACTGTTGACTCATTCCAGTCACAGCAAATAGCAATAACATCAAGTTCCATCTCTTCACCTGTACCGTCTTCATATTCCTCATACCAGTTGAAGAGCAACTCTAACCCCTCATAACTGAAGTTATCCGGGCGAATATCAATAAATGCGTCGCGGAATTGATATAGGTTGATTGATAGTTTCATCTTCTTCTTCTCCATTAAGTTAATTGTGGCCCAGGTGCGAGCCTGGGCCGGTTGTTACTTCTCTATTGTGTTACTCTTAATCTTTAGCCTCTTCTAATGCTATTTCCAATGCTTCTGCATAATCAAACTTAGCCCCACTCCTTAGCAGAGCATCAAAAGCAGCGTCAAGATTCATTTCTGAAAAGCCGTAACCCGCTTCAGCGCACGAATCATATGCGTATTTTGCTGCTATAAGTTCGGGAGTTGCATCAGTTGCGAACTCATCGTTAATCAACTCGACAACTTGCTCGAGTGATGAACAGTTTTCAAGTGCTGCGATCTTTATACTCATTTTCTTTCTCCGTTGGGTTTACTTATTTAGCTGATATTGTGGCCCAGGTGCGAGCCTGGGCCGTTGGTGTTACTTCTCTATTATTGTTACTTCTCTATTAAACGGGTAATTCTGCTATTAACGATCTGTAGTTGTTCCCATGCTTGACGTGAATTATTACAACAGAAGTCAAAGATGGGGGTATGGTTCTCCGCTGTTTCTAACAGAGATCGCATAGAGAGCAATACTCGATGCTGCGCACTGGTCGATGCTGTCATCCAGTCCACGCTGTTTTGTAATGCGTTGTATCCCTGAGCTACGCTGTTGTTTGATAGTTTCATCTTCTTCTTCTTCTCCATTAAGTTAATTACAGAAATGCAAAGTTACGGTGATAGCTTGCGGCCTTCATCGCTCCAGCGTGGAATACATGGGTTGTTGTTACGCAGTGGGTCTGGTATCCCATGTATTCAACTGAAATAACAGTAGTGCGCTCATCATTTTCTTCTGTTATCCACTCCCGGCCTCCGCATCCATCATCCTCTCCACTCCCACACTCCATCTTTAGAGCTGTTCGGAGGTCTCGAATATTCGAGAAATCCTCTACTTTGATACTCATTATCTTACTTCTCCATTGGGTTGCTTGTGGCCCAGGTGCGAGCCTGGGCCGTTGGTGTTACTTCTCTATTGTGCTAACTTCTCTATATTGTGAATCGTGAGATTACAGGTGGTCTCATTTAAGTCACGGTTAAACAAAAATAAAACATTTAGCTTGTTGCTTACTGCTACTTTGTACTTATACATTTTGTAGGGACTGTACATTTTCGTATCTCCATTGTGTAGTTGCTGTGTTATCAAAGTGTGCTGCTTGCTTTGATGTAATGAATTATACATGAGAGATTATCATTGTCAATACCTTTTTAGAGAAATAATCCAGTTTATTTACATTGTCACAGTAATTGTTATCATTGTCTCTATAATTGTTATCATTGTCTCTATTTGACAATGCACCTGCACCAGGTGGTACAGACGAACTATCAATGACTTATGTACTGTTTTAACATTGTCAATGAAATACTTGTAGTAATATCAATAGGTTACAAGCCTGTGACAACTGCACCTCAAATGGGGGTATATACCCCTTCCCGGGAGAATATGGCAAATGGAATAAATACAAGAAAGTAGTCAATATCCCGTATTGATGCAAGGTGCAATTGGTGCAGTGACATTGATAACATATAATGTATCAATGTCAACGATAAGAATGACGGGGTTTTACTGGTATAAACCTACAGATTATAAGGGTAACATTGTCAAATAAGCACGTCATCAATGCAGCTGTACCTGCTGTCTCTGCTGTCTCTGCTGGCTCTGCTGGCTCTGCTGTCTCTGCTGTCTCTGCTGTACCTGCTGTACCTGCTGCTGGCTCTGCTGGCTCTGCTGTACCTGCTGTACCTGCTGCTGTCTCTGCTGGCTCTGCTGGCTCTGGTGAGTCTGCTGGCCCTGGTGAGTCTGCTGGCCCTGGTGAGTCTGCTGGCCCTGGTGAGTCTGCTGGCCCTGGTGAGTCTGCTGGCCCTGCTGGCCCTGCTGGCCCTGCTGGCTCGGCTGGCCCCCCCCGCTCGCTCAGATTCTGCGGGTGCCTCTATAACAGTAGTCCCCCAGAGACCGAGAACATCAGTTCCAAAAAAATAAAAAATTTTACATAGAACCGTTGCACCAACTGCACCAACTGCACCAACTGCACCTCAGTAACTTGACCCACGATCTTCAACTGGTATACTCACAATAAACCCATCGCAGCACAGACCAGCACCTCGATCAAGCAGACTGGAGAGATATTCAAATGGAACTGATACAAGAGACCAGTGTTCCTCACTGGTTACAACCCCCTAAGAAAGACACAAGTACCGAGTACAATGAATGGACTTGGGAGGAAACCCTGCGCCGGTTATCTTCTGGTGAGCCACTCTCTGCTATATGTAGGGATGAAACAATGCCTGATTATGGTCGGTTCATGCGATGGATACACAATGGTAAGCACCCTGAGAGGAAGGAACGGTATCGTGATGCTCAACAGTTAGCGACAGAGTTCCATGGTGATTCGATGCTGGAGGAGATGGACAGTCAGTATGATGAGAATGGACTGCCTAAAGATCTGGGGTGGCAGCAGGAGAGGAACAGGACCAGGAAGTTCCTAATGGCATCATGGAATAAGGACCGGTACAGTGAGAAGAAGGATGTTGCGAAGGTGGAGGTGAATATGGGTACATTAGCACTCGATGCGCTGCGTAAGCGTGAGATTGACGTTACGCCTGAGTTGGAGAGTAATTCAATGGTATTGGAGCATGATGATGAGTAAAGGTAGCAAGCAGAGACCGGTGGATAAGAAGAAGTTCGATGATAACTGGGACAAGGTGTTCAAGAAGAACCGTCGTAACGATAACGACTTTGGTGTGCTGCATGGGAAGAACGAATGTCCCAAGTAGATCAGAACGTCTTTATGGAGTGGGTGGATCGTTATCGGGATCATCCTACTCTGTTCGTGCAGGAGGTGCTTGGGGTAGACCCCGATCCATGGCAGAAGGACTTTCTGGAGGCGATAGCTGCGGGTAATCGTAAGGTTACCGCGAAGAGTGGGCATGGTGTGGGGAAGTCAACTGGTTCGTCGTGGGCGATGTTATGGTTCTTTATGACCAGAGCGCCGGTTAAAGTGGTGGTGACGGCACCGACAAGTGCGCAGCTGTTCGATGCGATGTTTGCCGAGCTGAAGAGGTGGATACAAGCCATGCCTGCTCCACTACAGTCTCTGTTGACGGTGAAGAGTGATCGTGTGGTGTTCAACGCAGCACCCGATGAGATGTTCATATCGGCTCGAACGAGTCGTGCAGAGACACCAGAAGCACTACAGGGGATTCACTCAGAACACGTAATGCTGGTGGCAGATGAAGCGTCTGGTGTGCCAGAGCAGGTGTTTGAGGCTGCTGCTGGATCGATGTCCGGACATAGTGCGGTGACACTACTACTGGGGAACCCCACACGGTCCAGTGGGTACTTCTATGACACGCACAACAGACTGGCTGATGAGTGGGAGTGTTTTACTGTATCGTGTAAAGATAGTCCACGGGTGAGTGATGAGTACGTAGCTGAGATGGCATCAAGGTATGGGGAGGACTCGAATGCGTTTAGGATACGTGTACTGGGTGAGTTTCCAAGAGCTGATGACGATACGATAATCCCTATGGAGCTGCTGGAGGCGGCCCGTGGTAGGGACGTGGAGGGGTCGGATGTGGCTGATGTGGTATGGGGGTTGGACGTTGCTCGGTTCGGTAACGACTGTAGCGCTCTCTGTAAGCGACAGGGGAACGTGGTAACTGAACCGGTGCGTGTATGGCGTAACTTGGACCTGATGCAGCTTACAGGGGCTGTGGTGAGTGAGTACAACGCGCTGCCTGTGAGTGAGAGACCAGTGGAGATACTGGTGGACAGTATTGGTCTAGGGTCGGGTGTGGTGGATAGACTGATGGAGCTGAACCTGCCTGGGCGCGGGGTGAACGTGAGTGAGTCACCTTCTATGGGTGATACTTATAGGAACCTGAGAGCGGAGCTATGGGGTAAGGCGAAAACATGGCTGGAACACAGAGACTGTCGACTGCCTAATGATGAACGGTTGATTAACGAGCTTGCGACAGTCCGTTACAAGTTCACCTCGAACGGCAAGATGCAGGTGGAGGCGAAGGATGAGATTAAGAAGCGAGGGTTGAAGTCACCCGACTTGGCTGACTCGTTCGTACTCACTTTTGCGTCAGATGCTGCAGTGGGGCTGTATGGTAGCGGTGCTGGTAGAAGATGGAACCAGCCGTTGAGGAGGAATCTGCAAGGAATAGTATAAGTTGCACTTTTTCTGAAAAGGTGCATAATCAAGCATGTATCGGTACACAAAGGCTTGATAAATGGCTATTACAACTTATGCGGAACTGCAGACTGCGGTAGCGGATTTTCTTAACCGAGATGATCTTACTGCTACTGTGCCTACCTTCATTGGTTTGGTAGAAGACATGATCAACCGTGATGTGCGCCATTGGCGCATGGAGAACCGCGCTCAAGGTGAGATTGATGGTCAGTTCCTCACGCGACCTACCGACTGGGTAGAGACTATTCGATTCCATATTACAGGTAATGGGACTACGGTTCTGAACCTGATCAGTGGTGCGGCTATGGCAGAGAAACGTGCAGCGGCTAGTGACACATCCGGTCGACCCGTCTTCTACTGTAACAGCCGTGATCGTTTCGAGCTGTACCCATCTCCTGATACTGATCTCTATGTGTCTGAGCTGCTGTATTACCAGAAGCTACCCGCGCTATCCGACACAAATACTTCTAACTGGCTGCTTGAAGAGGCGGCTGATGTCTACCTGTACGGTGCGCTGATGCACTCTGCTCCTTATCTCCAAGAGGATGAGAGAGGTCGTACATGGGGTGCGTTGTACGCATCAGCGGTAGAGAGACTAAATTCCAACTCCGATCAGGCTAAATGGTCTGGTTCTGGTTTAACTATGAAGATAAAAGGACTAGGTTAATGTCGTTCACTAATTTTTTGGAAACAGAAATACTCGACCATGTGTTTGGTGGGGCATCTTATACCGCACCCGCAACGATCTATGTGGCACTATTCACTTCTGCCCCTGATGACACCGGCGCAGGTACTGAGGTCAGTGGTACAGGCTACGTCCGTCAAGGCGCAGCGTTTACTGTAAGTGGTAACAACGCCTCGAACACCAGCGCTGTTGAGTTCCCTACCGCTGGTGCTGACTGGGGTACTGTCACACACGGCGCGGTATATGATGCTGAGACAGGCGGTAACATGCTTGGTTACGGTACGCTCGCAGTCTCCAAGGTTGTGGGTACCGGCGACATCTTCCGTATCGGCTCCAATGATCTGGACATCAATCTAGACTGATGCTCTACGGTGCGTTCAAGTACGGTAGAGGGGCTTACTCTGACGCGAAGTTGTTAGAGGGTGAGGTCGCTATACCTGCTACATCTACTGTTGATGTGGTGGGTGCAGCGACCTACGAGACCTCTGTACCTGTGAACGCAACGTCATCGTTTGCGATTGATGGGCTGATTGTGTTAGATGGTACGTTCGGGTTGAGTGCCACCTCTACGGTATCGATTATTGCAGCGGGGTCGATCTTAAACGCGAGTTTTGAGGTTGATGCTGTGAGTACCACGATTATCAATGGTGTGATGACGTATAACACCAGTTGGGAGAGTAACACCGCAAGCACTACCGACATTAATGGCGTGATGACCTATGCTGGAGTGTTACCGTTCACCTCCACTGCGGAGGTTGACATCATTGGCGATATTCTATGGGAACGGGTGTCTGATCCGGACCCTGTATGGACAGACGTTTAAGGACTGACAGATGCCACTAATCCCATTGAAACTGCCTGCAGGAGTCTACAAGAACGGCACTGACCTTGAATCATCAGGCCGCTGGCGTGATTCTAACCTTATTCGATGGGAGGATGGGTCTCTACGTCCTGTAGGTGGCTGGGAGACGCGCAAGGCTACCGCCTTCGCCTCTGCTCCAAGAGGTTTGATCACATGGAAGGATAACAGCGGTAACTTCCATATCGCGGCGGGAACGCATAGTCACCTCTACCACTTGACCGCTGATGGTACGGTTGCAGACATCACACCTGTTGGGTTCAATACAGGTGATGTAGATGCAGGAGAGAACACGGGTTTTGGTGGTAGCACTTACGGCACAGCGTTCTACGGTGTCAAACGACCTTCCGATGGAGCAATAGACTTCGCCGCTACCACATGGGATCTTGATACGTGGGGGGAGTACCTTGTAGGGTGCGCCGATGCTGATGGTAAGCTCTATGAGTGGCAGTTAGATCATGCTACGCCCACCGTTGCAGCGGCTGTCACGAACGCGCCTACGGGTAATCTAGGCATGATCGTGACCGAAGAGCGTTTCATCATGCTACTGGGAGCGAACAGTAATCCACGTAAAGTACAATGGTGTGACAGAGAGGACAATACAGTATGGACAGCGACCGCAGAAAATGAGGCTGGTGACTTTGAGTTGCAAACCACAGGGCGCATCATGGGTGCTGTTAGGGTGCGTGGTCGTGTCCTTTTGGTCACTGATACTGATGCTCACACTGCCACTTACCAAGGGCCACCGTACGTCTACGGGTTCGAGAAAGTAGGTGATGCTTGCGGTGCTGTGTCACGCAAGGCTATGGTGGCAATTGACGAGGGTGCGTTCTGGATGGGGGCGCGTAGCTTTTACCACTTCAATGGATCAACAGCAAGCGTGGTAAATTGTGATGTATCAGATTTTGTATTCAAGAACATCAACCGCGACCAAATCTCAAAAACCTACGCTGTCCATAACAGTCAGTACGGGGAGCTATGGTGGTTCTACCCGAGTGGAACTGGAGTCGAAAACGATAGTTATGTCAAGCTGGACTACAGAGATGGGACGTGGGACGTGGGGACTATTGACCGAACCGCTGCGGTAGACCTCGGGGTATTTGACAGCCCTATATGGGTAGACTCTGCTGGCAACGTGTACAACCATGAACGCATTGGTTATCAGCATGGAGCAGAGACCCCGTTTGTTGAGTCAGGGCCAATTTCACTAGGTAATGGTGATCAGGTGATGAAAGTCAATAAACTGATCCCCGATGAACTGAATCAGGGCGATGTTGAGGTCAGCTTCAAGACTCGTTTCTACCCTAACGGGAATGAGTCAGAGTATGGGCCATACACCACAACCACTCCGACATCTGTTCGCTTTACAGGTCGTCAAGTGCGTATGCGTGTAGAGGCTACCAACAACGCAGACTTCCGAGTCGGGGTAATGCGGATTGAAGCTAGAGCAGGTGGGCGTAGGTGAATGCGCCACCACCGCTAGGACCAGAATGGAAGCCGTGGGGTGAGAGCCTTGTACGGTTTCTGAATCGCACCTATTCCAAGTTACAGTACAGACTTGCAGGAGACACCGCCGCGGAGAACGGGCAGCTATTGTGGGATGAAACCAACGGCTATCCGGTAGTGTCACTGGACAATGAGTGGCGGCAAGTTGTGTTGGCGGATGGTAGGGGGCTGTTCTACGACACTACCGATCAGACAGCAGCGGTAATCAACACCGCATACCCTATCACGTTCAACTCTACAGGGTTCTCTGACGGCATTACTCTTGGTACACCAACATCAAGAGTAGTGTTTGAAGAGGCGGGACTTTATTATGTCTCATTTACTGTGCAAGTCGCCTCAAGTAACGCGAGCCTAAAAACATTGTACTTCTGGCCCAAAGTGAACGGGGTAGATGTTGGCGGGTCAACAATGCAACTATCTATTGATAGTAATGGCGGGTCTGTTGTGATGAGCCGTACAGCGCTATTCCAGTTCAGCGCAGGGGATTATCTGGAAGCTTACTGGGCGACAACAAATGTTAATGTAGTGCTTGATGCCTCAACAGCAACAGCGTTTTGTCCCGCTACTCCTAGCGCCACATTGACGGCATTCAGGGTGCAGAAATAAGCAATTACATTTATAGAGAAATCATCATGCCAAGAACAACGGGAATACTTGACCAACTCGCGGGGACTCAGGATCTTATAGATCCGACTGTAACTCAGGCAAGGGCGCTATTAGATCGCCCCTACGCCGCCCCTGAGCTACCTGCGTTGCTGGGTAGTGGAATCATAGGTACTCCAGCGGTAGCGGATGCGGGTGCCGCAGGGTTGATCCCAGATTGGCGAACATCATTACCTGAAGAGACCGCTGCTTTCGTACCTAACCTGTATGATCAAGGGGGTTCCGATGTTAGTGCTGATACTACTGACTATTCTCCTGTAGGCAGCGGTGGATTTGATGCTTCTGTTGCAGGTGTAGGACAAGGGGTGAACCTCGATATGGTTGATGTCGGTTTTGCTTTATCCAACCCCTCTAAAGCGGCACAATTTCTGTCTCCGACATTAAGTGCCATAGGTGAGCATCTTGTTGGACCCGCGATCTTGGATCAACAGATTGGGACTATGGGTGATGTTGATGATGCAATTATGGCTTACTCCCCACAGGAAGGGGTGAACCTTGTGTCAGACATTCACGGTAATGTTGTTACCGTGACTACACCACAGATGGTAGCGAACTATGATCGTGCAACATTCGGTACTCATGATCCTAGCGACTCGGTGGCAGATATGTCAGCAGACGTGGGTTACAGTGAGGAAACAGACCCCTCGTTAGTCGGAGATAATTACACGGGGCGCAGTAACAACTGGAACAGTTGGGGCGGTTCAGACTCGTCCGGTTCAGGGGGAACAGTTAGCGATAGTTCAGGGGGAGCAGTTGGCGATAGTTACGGAAGTTCTGTTGGTTACGGGGGAGAAAGCAGCTTCTATTAATTCCCGCTAGAACAGTATATTATTAATGCAAATTCAAGAGAGGTTTTAACAATGGGAACATTACAAACAACCGGAACCCTAGACCCAGATCTGAAAGCGATCCACATGGGGAACGTGGACTATGCACGACAGGTTGCTAACCAGTTAGGTCAGCGACAGTTCGCGGGGTTTGACCCACTGTACCAGCAGGGCGAAGCAATGGCGCAGCAGGTAGCAGGGGGAGCGGGTAGTCAAAACCTCGGACTCTCAGGCGATCTTACAAGAGCGGTGGCCGGTTACACACCACAGCAGGTAGGGACTTCATTTTCCCCACAGCAGGTAGCAGCAGAGCGGGTCAACTACAACTACTCTCCAGAGCAGGTGGCGGCACGTGACGTATCCCAGCAGTACGCAGCGGAGCGCATTGGTGCAGACCCTAGCGCTATTCAAGCCTATCAAGACCCATACACCCAACAGGTGATTGATCCAGCCCTTGCTGATCTGGAACGTACCCGACAACAGCAGATGAACCAACTAGGTGCGTCAGCAACTCAAGCTGGCGCGTTCGGCGGCTCTCGTCACGGTGTTGCGGAGGCTCAGACTAACATTGGTTTCGGTAGACATGCTGGACAGCTTGCAGCGGGGTTACGTTCACAAGGATTCCAGCAAGCGGCACAACAGGCGATGCAGCAGAACCTAGCGAATCAGCAAGCAGGTATGACCGCCTTGCAGATGGGGCAACAGGGAGAGTTGGCTAACCAGCAGGCAGGGCTTCAGGCAGGAATGGCTAACCAACAAACTGGGTTACAGAATGCACAACTGGGACTGCAAGCAAACCTTGCTAACCAGCAGACAGGGTTACAAGCAGCAAGGGTTAATCAGCAAGCTGGACTACAAGCCGCTCAATTAGAGCAAACAGGCGCATTAGCTAATCAGCAAGCTGGGCTACAGGGCGCACAGTTCAGACTTGGAGCAGCAGGTCAGTTAGGTAATGTGGGTCAGGCACAGCAGCAAGCAGGGTTCCAAGGTGCGCAAGCGCTGCAGAACCTCGGTCTTGCACGACAAGGTTTCGGACAGCAGCAACTAGACGCTGCTAGAGGATTGGGTCAAGAGCGTTTGGGTATCATGCAGAGTGCGGCAGGTCAGATTCCTGTAACACAGACCCAGACGCAGACCAAAGACAACGATGCGCTGGATTACTTGACAGCAGGTGCTACTGTTTTAGGTGGTCTCGGTAATATAGGTTTTAATCCCTTTGATTGAGGAATAGATGATGTTTAACTCATTGTTAGAGAACATAAACAGACGTAACAGGTCATATGACTTAATTGGTCAGCAACCCGTAAGACCTCAGATCCAACGGATCTCTCCTGTAAATATTACACCAGAGGTTCAGAATGTTCCGATGCCTATTTCCCCTGGGTTATCTGCTGTGACAGCACAAAGTCTTGCACCTCCTACTGCACAGGTTCCAGACCCTGTTGCTCAAGAGTTACCGTTACCCCAGTCTCAAGGTTTAACCCCTCCTGTTGCACAAGAGTTACCGTTACCCCAGTCTCAAGGTTTAACCCCTCCTGTTGCACAAGAGATGGGTCCACCTCAGCCGATGGAGTTAGATTTACCCAAAGAGATCACGTCTACTGACTTAGCACAGGGTGCAGTCGCAGCGATCAAACAAGGTGGTATTCAAGGTGGGGACGAAGGCGCTGCACAGGGTTTTGGGCAATGGATGCAGAAGGTAGCCTCTGACGATGAGGCTATGGGTAGCATCATCTTGGCTCTGAACTCTTTGCGTACTAAACCTGATGCCAACTTAGCCACTGCCATGCGGGAGCAGATTAGTGCCTCTCGGAAGCAGCGGAAAGAGACAGCTACGAAGAACCGTACTCTTGAGGTGTTGAAAGGATTACCAGGGGTTACTGATGAGATCATGAAGATCGCAGAAGTTGATCCTCTTGCTGCTATTAAAATGGCTATTGAGAAAAAGAAAGATCGTAAGACACTAGAAGACGCTGCAGGATATAAGAGGTATCAGGATACAGGTGAGAGAGTGTTCCCTGGTGCTGAGAAAAAGAAAGATCGTAAGACACTAGAAGACGCTGCAGGATATAAGAGATATGCTGATACAGGTGAGAGAGTGTTCCCTGATATAGATGTTCCTGTTGATGACTCAAAGAACGCATATCAAGCGAAATCGTTTGCGTTGCCTGATGGTACTGTTGTGACAGGATCATTCAACCCTCGTGCTAAACCAGGTTCGCAGTTTGTGGATCGTGCAGGTAATCCTTTGCCAATGGGTGCTCGTATAATTAGCACACAAGCCCAAGGTACACCGGACGAATTAGGGCTTACTACGTCAACGCAGACCAGTTTAGAGAAACAACATATTGCGATGACAAGCCTCGAAAGAGGACTGGTTCAAATGCAGAAGATTCTTAAACAAGACCCGTCTGTTGTCGGCACTAAAGGGCAGTACAGCAAGTACGTCGGAGGAGCGTTGGGTCAATTTGAATTCACTAAACCAATGATTGACATGTTAAATACGTCACCTGAACTGAAACAACAATATGATTCGTTGGGTAAAAGCATTGTGGGTCAAGTATCTACGCTTCTTCAGGATGATCCTAGTCGTAAGTCAGATAAAGATATTCAAATGGCCATGGATGCCATGCAAACAGATTCTTGGATCTCTAGTCCAGAGCAAGCTACTGTTGCGCTCAGAACTTTAATGAAGGTTGTTGCCGAGAAGAAAGCAGATGTTGGTAACAGGTTAAATCCGACCGATCTAAAAACTAAATATAACCATCTTTTGAAGAAGGGTGAGTAATGGCGTTTACTATTGAGGAATTACGAACAGATCTGCAGAGTGCTGTTGACACAGGTGATGCGGAATTAGCAGACGTGATTGCTACACAGTTAGAGTCTCAGCTGGGTGCAACAGGATCAATTACATCAGGTGAGAGTTTTGTACCTCAGATGGAGGAGTTCGATGCTCCAGCGTTGAGCGCACCCAGTGTTGTTGACAGGATGACACAAAGTAAACGCGACCTATTTGCTCAAGAGTTAGGTGTGCAACCGGAACAGATGCAATGGGATAAAGGTGCTCCTCCTGGGTTGGGTCGTGCGTGGGCGGGGTTCATGGATACTGACGAGGACCGTACTAAGGCATTCCGCAGTAGAGCGTACCCCGATGCCGAGATTAAGACTGTGCAAGGGGATCAGTTTATTAAACTCAGAAAGGACGAACCGTGGATTCCTTTCGATGAAGCGGGTTTATCTCTAGGCGATGTGTACGATATGGTCTCAGAAGTACCCGAAATAGCAGCGTCCGTGATGACCACAATGTACGGCGGCGGGGTTCCGAAGGCTGCAATGGCTGCAATGGCTGCACAGACAGCAGAAGAAGGTGTTAAAGCCGGAGCAGGTTATACTCCTGATGTGACAGCACCTTTGGCTGTTGGTGCAACTGAGTTCGCAGGAGGTAAATTGGGACAGGCTATAGGGCTGCCGGTAGCGGGAGTATCCAATAAGCTGGGAGGTCGTGCTCCTGCTCATGTTCTCCCTGAGACTCTTTCTGCTTACAGAGGTGTTAGAGAACAATTCCCTGACGCTCCTATGTTGATGCCCCATCAGGTGTCAGAGAGTAAGATCCTCAAGAGATCAGCAGCTCAGTCCCGATACACGGCAGACGAAGGTATTATTCCGCAGGAACGAGCGCAACAAGCATGGTCAGCGTCACAATTGGAACAGCTCGGCACACCTCCTTCAAGAACTGTATCAGCTGAGTCACAGAAGCAAGCATTGCGTGATGTCACTAAGCAGCGTATGGGTGAGATAACCAAAGGTGTTCCGAGAACCACTCCTTATACCTCTGGTAAGAGAATGAAGGCTGCTGTTGATAATGACATTAAGATACAAGGTAAGGCTGTAAGTAAAGCATACAGTGTCACAGATGATGTTGCTGCTATTGAGAACCCTGTGTTTGATCTACAAGCAGTGCAAGCAAAAGCGTCCGAGATCCGACAAGGTGTGCAAGGGAGTATAACCAAGGGTAAGGAAGTACCCAACCTCGTCAGTCCTACTGGCGAAACACTGACTACTAAGTTTGTAGCCACTAAAGGTTCGCAAGATGTGTCAGGAATACCTCAAGGTGAGCTAGACACAGTTATTGACGACATCATGCAGTTAGACCCTCACCAGTTAGACTACAAGACAGTTAAGGCGCTCCGAACAAGATTGTACTCAATGACGGATAATCCTCGTTATGGATGGGATGCTAATAAGTACCAGGCTCTTGAGTTATACCATACGTTAAGTAACAGTCTCAACAATCCGTTAAATGATGCTCCTGCTTTCAAGGTTGCTATCAAAGAAGCAAGCACCCTGGCGCGTAATCGTTTTGATCTGATGAAACAGTCAGAGATTCGACAAGTGTTGAATACGTCGAATCCGTACCACATTGGTAAAAATATACAGGTTGGGCAATTGACCCCTGACCTGGTTAAGAGTATTAAACGAGGTGGCGATATTAATGCGCTGCAGTCCGGACTGAATCATAATCTACTAGACTCACCGAACCCTTTAGAGACACTTAGGAACTGGGAGATGAACCATCCTGAAGTATTTGATCTCATTACAACGAAGTCTCAGAGAGATCGGTTGACCACAGTGGTTCAAGGAATTGATGCACTCAGAGGACAAGAAGCTACTCGTATTGCGGAACAGACTGTCCGTAATGCTGAGACCATTTCAAACATAGCCAGCAGTTACGATAAAAAAGGTGTTGCTGCGTTAGCGGCTCGCATGACAACTGGTCAAAAGAAAGCATTTAAGGAAGGAATATATATGGATTTCCTTAATAAGACCGTGGACTACACTAATAAAGGCGCAATGTTTGTAAACCCTGATAAGTTTTTAAGAATTTACAGGGATTATCAAAAGTCAGGGGTTCTTAGTGAGTTTATGAACCCTACAGACATTTCTCGATTGAAGGCTTTGAAAGACTATGTGTTAATGTCAAACGGTACATTGAAGGACGTGGGTGCTGCCCTGGAAGGGGCTAAGTTAATCAGTCAGTTGAAAGACGTGGGTAATCCCAAGACTATGATGAAAGGCGCTATCGGACTCAAGATCAATACACTGATTTCTAAATTCATGGCTAGTTCTATGGGGAATAAGACTATGTTAGGATGGTCAGAGAAAGCACCCTTCACTGATAAATCTATGAGAGTTATCGGTGTCGCATTAGCTGGTATGAAAGAGGAATAAATATGCCGCAAGGAAAGATGGATAAACGTACTATTGAGAGCATTGTTCAATCAGCTGTCAAAGACGCTATTGACTTCGTAGACGAAGAGATCTCAGAAGATCGCACTAAGGCTCAACGGTACTTCGATGGTAAGGTCGATATAGGTGAAGAAGATGGTCGTTCCAAGGTTGTAGCTACGAAAGTGCGTGACACGGTTCGTGCAATTAAACCTTCTCTGATGCGTGTGTTCCTCTCCACTGATAACTTCGTGGAATATGTACCAAAGGGTCCGGAGGACGTATCTGCGGCTGAACAGGCTACCAAGTACGCACACTATGCTCTCAACGAGATAGGCGGGTATCGGTTACTTAATGATGCGTTTCACGATGCACTGGTTAAGAAGACGGGAATCGTTAAAGTGTATTGGGAAGATTACTCTGAGTCAGAGGTTTATGATCTGAACAATCTCTCTGAGGAAGAGTATTACATGATCGCTTCACAGGATAATGTGGAGATCTTGGAATATTCAGAAGAACAGAACACCTATGATGATCCGACAGGTATGGTTGTTAATCCTACCGAGTACAGTCTCAAGGTCAATGTGACTAAAACCGATGGTAAATTATGCGCCGACTCAGTACCTCCTGAAGAGTTCCTTATAGACCGCAACGCGAGATCCCTTGAGGATGCTTATGTTGTAGCGCACCAGACTGAGATGAGGGTTGGTGACATTGTGGCGATGGGTTACGATGAAGAGGAGGTTACTCAATATGCAGGTGTAGGATCGACCAATACTCAGCTAAACGAGGAAGACACTGCGCGTAGAGGGTATGAGCATCAAGATGAGGATGAGTCTGCTGATCCTTCTATGCGACTGGTACAGATCACCGAAGCATACATGAGAATCGATGTTTACGGCACAGGTCAGGCTCAGATGCACAAGATGACCCTGCTGGGTGGTAACTATCACTTGCTGGACCACGAACCTTGGGGTGAGTTACCGTTTGCTGTGTTTGAAGTAGATCCTGAACCACACACCTTCTTCGGTCGCTCCATCGCTGATCTGATCATGAACGATCAGGATGCGTCTACCGCAATGCTCCGTGGTGTACTGGACAATGTAGCACTGGTGAACAGTCCCCGCACAGAGTTCGTAGAAGGTCAGGTGAATGTTGATGACCTGATGAACAACGAGATCGGTGGACTTGTCCGCACTCGCGCACCAGGTATGGTCAGAGATCTCACTGTTCCTTATGTTGCTGGTCAGACACTCTCTGCTATTCAGTACATGGATGATGCCGTAGAGCAGAAGACAGGAGTTACTAAAGCGTCTATGGGACTTGATCCTGACGCTATGCAGTCCACCACCAAGGCTGCTGTAAACGCTACAATGAGTGCTGCTGCTGGACAGGTAGAGGTTATTGCACGTAACCTGGCTGAAGGTGGAATGCGTCAACTGTTCAAGCTGATCCTCAAACTTATCAATGAGAATACGGATGAGGAACAGATGATGCGCCTCAACGGTCAGTATATTCCGGTAGACCCTGCATCATGGAACACATCAATGGATGTGAGCGTGAACGTGGGTCTTGGTACTGGTCGTGAAGAAGAGAAGCTGATGACCCTCCAGAACACTCTGCAGTTCCAGATGGGTTTATGGCAGACAGCGGGACCGAACAATGGTCTTGTTTCTCTTACCAATATCCGCAACACTGCTGCTGACATACTGGCACTTTCTGGTATTCGTAATACGGATCGTCATTACAAAGAAATGAATCCGGAGATTGAGCAGCAGATCATGCAGCAAATGGCACAAGCGCAACAGGGTCAGCAAGGTGATCCACAGGCAGAAGCGTTCCTGCAAGCGGAACAGATCAAGGCACAGCAGAAATCACAGTCTGATCAGATGAAGATGCAGATAGAGGCACATAAGGCAATCGCCAATGATGATCTACAGCGTGATAAGATGGACCAGGATTTGATGATTAAGCAAGCACAGATGCAAGCTGAGTATGATTCAAGGATTAATATTGAGAGATTGAAACAGATGCAGAACGAACCCCGTGAAGCACCGGGTGGTCAGCAACAGCAACAAGGTAACAACTTTTGAATAATTCCGGATATGCTGATAGAATCAAGATATTGATGAGTGATGAAACCTTTAAGGAAGTCATTCAGAACGTAAAGAACCAGCAAGCTGCTGTGTTCTTGGACCCTTCCTCTGCTATAGAGGACAGGGAAGAGGCTCACGGAATTGTACGTGCGCTTGGTAAAATAGATGAACATTTCCAATCTGTATTAACGGATGAGAAGATAAGTAATCGTAAATAGGAGATCAGCACCGTGGGAACGACTGATAGTATTACGAGTGTACTGGATCAAGTAATTGCTCCAGCAGAGGTGTCGGAAGAGTTAGAAACTGAAGAGTCGGAAGAGATTGTTGACGAACAAATCGAAGACGAAGAGGAGTATGAGGACGAAGATACCGAAGAGTTTGAATCTGATGAAGAGGATGACGATGAGGACGATGTTGACGAAATAGACGATGCCGGTCCAGAGGAACCCGAATTACTCACTGTCAAAGTAGACGGTAAGGAAGTTCAAGTCACCCTTGACGACCTCAAGCGAGGATATTCCGGTCAAAGTTACGTCCAGAAGGGAATGCAGGAGGCGGCTGCCGCTAAAAAAGAAGCGGACGAACTGAAAGTATCCCTTTTGACAGAGCAACAGAAAATTGCTCAGTTGTACCAACAGATGCAGAGTGGACAGGGTATGCCTACCCAACCTGCTGCGCCACCGATTGATCTTCTGAATGAAGACCCAATTGGGTACATGGAGCAGAAGGCTCGTTACGACGTAGCGATGGGTGAGTACAGTAAGCAGATGACTGGTTTGAAGTCCGTAGCCGATAAACAGGCTGTAGCGGAACAAGAATCTTTCAATGCTCACGTTGCCAAAGAAGCGGAAGCACTGCAGAAGAGTATTCCAGATTTTGCAAACCCTGAGAAGGCGCAAGATTTATGGGGTGGTCTTTCAGCAGGTGGTCAGGAACACTACGGATTCACTGATGAAGAAGTCCGTGGTATTTCAGACCATAGAGCGGTAAGATTACTGAATGATGCGTTGAAGTATCGTAAGCTAATGGCGAGCAAAAGCAAAGTGAATCGAAAAGCAAAAGGCGCAAAACCAGTCGTTAAGCCGGGTGGTAAGAAAGTTGGTACAGGTAAGCGAAAGGCTCAAGAGCGTCGAAAGGCGCAACTGAAGAATACCGGCAGCATTAAAGATGCTGTCAGTTTAATCATGGAAACATAACTTTAACTTTTAAGGAATATTCAAAATGGCACAACCAACCAATACTTTTGACTCATACGACGCAGTCGGCATTCGTGAAGACCTCGAAAACGTAATCTATGACATTTCTCCAGAGGAGACCCCGTTCTATTCTGGTTGTACTAAGATGAAAGCGACCAACACCCTCCATGAGTGGCAGACTGACGCACTTCGCGCTTCAGCAGCTAATGCTCACATTGAAGGTGATGACACAGCAGCAGAGGCTCGCACAGCCACTACTCGCCTAGGTAACTACACTCAGATCTTCAAGAACGCTGTTACTATTCCTGACACTGACCAGGGTCTTGACAAGGCAGGTCGTGCCAAAGAAATGGCATACCAGACTCTCAAGATCGCCAAAGAGCAGAAACTGGACATTGAGAAGGCACTGTTTGACAATAACGCGCGCGTAGCTGGTAATGCCACTACAGCCCGTGAGTTGGCAGGTGTACCCGCTTGGATGACCTCTAATACCTATACTGGTACTTCCGGTGCAGATGCTACTGGTGACGGTACTGACGCGCGTACAGACGGTACTCAGGAGGCATTCACTCAGGCTCACTTCGACACTGTGATGCAAGAGATCTGGGCTTCAGGTGGTAAGGCAAGCACTGTCTACCTTTCCTCTTTCCAGATGAATCTGGCACTGGGTTTCACCGGTAACAACAACCAGCGTTCTACAGTACAGGCTGGTGATGAGAAGGTTGTTAAGAGCCTCGACGTTTACGTTACTCCCTGGGGAACTGTTGAGTTCCTGCCTAGTCGTGAGAACCGTAGTCGTGATGTTCTTATCCTGCAGGATGATATGTGGGGTGTCGGTGTTCTTCGTGGTACTAAGAACAACGAGCTGGCTAAGACCGGTGATAACACCAAACGTCAGGTTGTCACTGAGCTGACCCTCGTTGCTAAAAACGAAGGCGCATCAGGTGGTGTATTTGACTGTACTACCAGCTAATTAGTCGATTAGACTCCCCCTCTTCGGAGGGGGTTTACCTATGCCGTGAGGTATAGTTAAACCAGAGAGGACAATATGGCTCAAGTAAAAGCTGAAATTCTTTGTAACAACATCTACCTGAACGGGCGCAAATGCCTCAAAGGTGAGGTTGAATCTATAGACTCCGGTCTCGCTGACATGGTTCTCGCAGGAGACACAGAAGCAGGTCGTGACTCACGCATCAAAGTAACCAAGACCCGCAAGCGTAGAACCAAGGCTGAGATGGAGGTCACTAATGGCGACGATAGCTGAGAAACTACACTACGACCATGAGAATGATCGCGTAGTCCACCAGAAAGTTCACGACTATACCCAAAACCTCCAGCGCGCAGAGAAGATGCGGCAACACGGAGGTAAGTTCGGTGAGTCCCAAATGGTCGGAACTATTGATCTTGACCTGCTGGCATCCGTGATGAAGGAACGTGGGGTCAGGTGGGACGACAAAGAGGCTCGCAACGATATTGTAATGATGATGCTGAAGTCCAGAGACTTCAGTAAATTGCGGGTCTACGAAGGTAATATTTAGAGGATTTAGAAATGGCATCAACATACACAACGAATTATAACCTTGAGAAACCAGAGGTCGGGGCCGCAGAAGACGTATGGGGAACTGCGCTAAATACAGATTTTGACGACATCGATACCCAGATGAAGGTCAATGCAGATGCTGTTGCTCTCAAAGCCCCCATAGCCTCGCCAACCTTTACAGGTAACGCTACTTTCGTAGAGTCCACAGAAACAACCTACACCCTAACAGGATTAGCAGTAGACCCTGCCAATGGGGCCAAGCAGACCAAGACACTCTCCGCTACAGCGACACTCACTGACTCCCTCACAGACGGCCAGACAGTACGCCTACGGATCGTGAACGGTGCTACGTATGCCGTGACAATGCCTACTGCAACGTGGATCACAAGCGCAGGTAATGTAGCCCCAGCAGCCACTGAGGATGACACTTTCGTTTTCTCGAAAGTAGGGTCCACACTATTTATTGCCTACGTAGGCTCTTCTGTATGAGTAATTTAGATTTACTCGCCGCCGCTGGCAACTCCATAGCCACTGCGAGTGGGCCAGAGGGCGTATCGTTCGATGAGGATAATATGGTTAGGTCGTCAGATTTCACAGGAAATAGCGACAGTACAACGACTACTGTTTCGTTCTTTTTCTATGTTCCATTCGGAGATAATCAATTCACAGTATACAGAACAGGCACTACGTATATTGTCATTGATCCCGGCTCTAACAGCGCTGGCTGCACAGTGAGTCTATATTTTGATTCTGGGTCGTCGGGATCACCTTCAGAGTTGTGGTCAATAAGAAGCACAGTCCGTGGAGACTTGCCACTCTACACTGTCAACCATGTCCTGCTGTCATTTAATCGGGCAACAGACGTATTTGAGTTTTATTTAAATGACCGAGAAGTAACAAGCAGCTACGCGCATGAGTACGCCACCACCTCCGCAACAAACTTCACTAACAGTACTCACTATGTAGCCACCACTAACGGTTCTAATTTTCACGGGAAAGGCCGCCTCTCAAACCTCTTCCTCGACTACACCTACCGCGATCTAAGCATAGAAGCCAACCGCCGCTTGTTCATTGATGCTGATGGTTTCCCAGTAGATGCAAGCGGGCTATCTCCTATCCTCTACCTACCAATGACCGATGCAGATACTGCCGGTGATAACAGTGGTACGGGTGGCGACTTCACAATCAACGGTGTGCTTGATACAGCTCAACGTGGGGCGAATCAGTGGAATTGTGTGGCTAGTGAGTTTGATGGTAGTGCTGATTATGTTGGTCGCACTGATACAGTGAATTCAAGTACAACAGATTTCTTCACTCTGTCTTTGATAATCAATAAAGACGTAGCGGGGAGTTATACATACCTGATTGACTTCAGAGATAAAAGTACAAACAACCAACGCTTTATGTTGCAAACGGCATCAGGAGCGTTACAGTTAGACGCAAAAGACGGTTCTAATAACAATGTACTACGGGTGAATTTCAGTGCGGCAGAGATACCAGTAGGGAAAGAGTGTTGTGTAACTATCTCAGCCAAAGCAAGCACACAGACTGTCCATACGTATATTAACGGTATAAGCGGCGGTACACCTACATGGTTCAGCACGAATGAGTTCTTAACAACGGATTTCGGCAAGAAGTTTGTTGGGTGTGCTAACGGATCAGGCAATTACTTCGATGGTGTTCTCGGTGAACTCTACTTCCACCCTGCCTACACCGACCTCTCAGCAGACAACCCCTTCTGGGACGCTGATAACAACATCCCCAAACCAGTAGCACAGGTAATCGAAGAGACAGGTACAACGCCTCTGATTGCTCTACCTATCCGTGGTGATGATGCAGGGAATAACTTAGGTACTGGTGGTGACTTTACTGTTTATAGTGGGCCGTTTACCGGTGCGCGTGGTGGTTCAGAATATTGGCAGAGATCAGTATACTGCAGCAGCGCCTCAGATTATCTAAGTCTTTCTGCCCCCTTTACAGATAGTAAGATTATGACCGCAGTTGTAGCCGTCCAACGCGGAACTTCCGGCACGATGGGGGTGTTGGACGTATTCACGTCTGGCGATAGCAACTCAGGGTTCTTTATTACTTATGATGCAACCACGGGGTATTATTATTTTAAAGCCCGCAACGCTTCGGATACTGCGGTGCTTGATGCTCAATCACATACAGTAACTGCCGATGGTTGGCACGTACTCCTGTTTTCAATTGATCTCAGTGATTCAGGCAAGAGGCATTGTTTTGTTGACGGTACTGATAGTGCTACATGGTCTACTTACACTAACTCCGCTATGAACATAGATAGAGACCTTGCTATCGGCCTCGCAGATACAAATGCCGTAGCTGCTGCTGGGAATATTGGTTTTGTATATCTCGACGACTCATACATCGACTTCTCCCAAGAATCCAACCGTAATCTCTTCATCGATCAATTAGGTTTCCCCAAGAACCTACAGAAACAGATTGATGACGGTGTGATTGCAGAGCCATTGATCTACATGCCGTTTGATGACACTGATGCTCTTGGAACCAATAACGGTACAGGTGGCAACTTCACAGTAAACGGAACCGTTACCGCTGGTGCTGACGTAAATCCATAACAAGGAAATAAAAATGCTATTAGTAAAAACTAACAATGGTCAGGTCGAGAAATATCCATACACAATCGGCTTGCTCAGAAAAGAAAACCCTATGACACCAATCGCTAAAAATCCTAGCCTTGAGTTTCTAGCAGGGATGAACGTTTATCCAGTTAAAGAGGCTAACCCCATGGCCACAGCAACCCAAAAGGTCGAGAAGGTGTGGACTCCTACTCTAGTGGGTAGTGATTGGGTGTTGCCTCATAAGCTGGTAGACAAGACTGCGGAAGATCTGGCAGCAGACATGGACGTTCTCAAGCTCTCCATAGAAGAGGCCACAGAGAAGCGGTTAGAAGATGCCGCAAAAGGGCGTGGCTACAAGAGCCTTGACCGACTGCTGAACTACACCAACTCAACCAATGAGAAGTGGGCAACTGAAGCGATCTACATGCAGACGCTACAGACTCAGACATGGGAAGCGTTGCTCTCTATTCTCGCAGCAGTGAACGCAGGTACACGCGAAGCTCCAGCAAGCTACGAAGAGATTGAGCCAGAGCTACCAGTAATTGACTGGCCTGAATAATGGCTATCTTATACGCACCAGAAGGGTATAAAGACCTGAACCCTGATGAAAAGGAGCGTATCTGTAACGGCACATGAGCAGTTTCATTTAGACGATATGAGGTTCTACTCCAGCTCACCCCTCAATCGTGAGTTACGGGCTTTCATACATCAGTTCAAAGCAGAACCTAGAGGGACTATCCGCTTGCTCTTCATGTCACTAAGCCCAGCGAGGCTACAGCTTCTAGCTAAGAGGATTATCAGAGGTGCTTAAATAATGTGCAGTAGTGATGAGATTAAGGAGGCACTTGATAAGCTGTCGGGGGAGGTTCAGGATGGTAAGCAACTACGCCTGACTCACCTTAAAGTTACACAAGATCAATTGGATGGACACGAGACTCTGCTGAGTGAGATGACGTTTATGCAGACTCAGGGGGATGCAAGGCAGAAGTCTTTTGAAGAGAAGACTGCTAGATCTATGGAGCAGGGGAATACATTATTCCAGACAATCAATAAACGCATAGAAGAGCAAGCTATATCCTCAGAGAAACACGCTGAAACCCTAGAGCTGCACAGTATAACCATAGTTCAGAACTTAGCAGCACAGGAACAGTTAATCATGTTGATGAAGAAGGTGGTGACCAATACCGCCCCGCTTACTGAGACCTATGAGAAGTTAGTCAACGCCAAACCAGCACTGGATATGTTGGCACCAGTGGGTAAATGGGTAGGTAAAGTGCTGGCGTTTCTAGGCATCATCGGTGGATTTTTGTATGGCATGTGGCACTTGATAGTTGACGGAGTAGCCAAATGAAACAGACCGAGATACTTGAGTGGCTGGATAAGAACCTCACCCCCACCACAATCATGGTCGTGTTGCTCTGGGTAGCCGCTTTTGTTTTGTTAGTTAGTTGTACCAAACCAGAGGCTACGGTTGAGGTCGGTCAGGTTACACCAATAGGGGAACCAGTGTGGGTAAGAGTCTCATCTTTGCAGCGGTAGTCCTGTTGTCCGGTTGCTCTATGATTGATAAAGCAGTGAACAACGTGGGTACAGCTTTACAGGGTTCTGGGGGTGCTGGTGCTGGTGCTGCAATAGGTTGCTCTATTGGTGGTCCCATAGGGTGCATAACAGGCGCTATGATGGGGGGTGCTACTGGTGCGGTCGTGGCTGATAAAACTATTGACCAGAAACCCCCGACAGCCATGGATCTGATAGAGCAACTATTGGATCTGGTGGGGTGGGGGTTGCTGTTGGTATTCTTGTTACCTTGGGTAATCGGGTTGTTTCATGAGAAACCAACACTCAAAAAGAAACCCACCGAACTAGGGAGTAGGGCGGGTTAAAGCTCCAAAGGAGGAAGGTTAGTCTATAGTGTACACTGTTCCAGCGTATACGTCCATATACTGCTGACCTAAATCCATCAATCCCCCTCCTTCACGAATACGCCATTAATCACGTTGCCCTTCCGGTCCGCGATCTTGTGGTACGCTCGCTCTAGGCACCTCTCAGCAGACGTACCACTTAGAGCTGCCAGCAGTATCACAGTAACCTGCAAATCTCCGATCTCGAGTTCCAGTTCACTTAGTGGCTTACCCTTTGCTAGACACTCTGCAACCTCTCCCAGCTCCTCTGTAACCTTGAGAAACTGATCTTTCGGTGTTGATTTATTCAATATCCCCCGCACCTTGGCCCACTTTAGTACCTTCTGCTCTAGTGTTTTTACTTCTGGCGCGTTCATTAAATCGTCTCTACACATCTTTACTTCTCCTTTTCAATTCTCTTTTGATATAAAACTCTGCTTTTTTCAAATCTTCAATCCCACCATCGTCATGCTTCAGGTCAGCTCGCCAAATGTACTTAAGCGCGTTACCTAAGTTGAAGTTCATATGCTCAGTGATCTGGATACACTCAACACCTGACGGGTGACTTGTGTAGTGGCGCGGGTGGTCTACTGCATCCCCGGCGGCAGGCTCCACAGATTCACGGGTGGGAACCTCATCAGTACTGGAAATTCGAGGCTTTTCTGCAACCCAGCACTTATGCCCGCTTTGAAAGCAAATATCAGTTTCTTTCTCACTACACGAGAAATTACAGGTGTTGCAGCTCTTCTCTTCTTCAGCTTTTGGTACCCATTTGATGTAGTCGCTACACATCCCCACAATCTCTGCACAGTCGGTACCAAGATGTTTGCAATTGTTGCAGCTCTTCTCTTCACTCATCGTCTTTCTCCCAATGGGGTGGTAATTGATTTCTCCAATGACCAGCCATATTCCTCCATCCTCCTCCGCACTGATGAAGTGTGAATACCATAAGCTCTTCGCGCCTCAGTGTGAGAAGGATAATTGACCCCATCAAGTGTAATTGGTTTACCGGCATTACTGCTACCAGCCATCACATCGTAGTACAGGCACCCGCACGATTTGGTATTGCCGGACCGTAAATGAGCGCCCTTGAATATGTCCACCTTTCCGCAATCACAAGTACACCTCCAATGTTGATCACCTACATACTCGGTCGGGGTGAGTCTCCCCCACTTCTGAGTGGTCATATCAATCAGCCTCATTCTTCATTCTCTTTATAGTTAGACGTTGCTCCGCAATGGGGGCAGGTCACTTTACCAGTGATATATGAGCTAGTCTGATGCCAGTCTCCTATTGACCACCACGCTTTGCATTTATAACAGGTGAAACGGTATATCTTTTTGATCGAGTATGAGTGTTTCATTTTTTCTTCTCCGTAATCTTTCGTTCAATGGCTCTTGCGAAGTCCACTAGATCATTTGTGTGTAAACCTTCTTCATAACCCCAGGTGTTATAAAATTTACGCACGAATAGTTTGAAAATTCCCTCAATCTCCTTATCACTCAGTCGCTCGGTTGGTGTTGCTGGATGGAGATAGAGTGGTAGATCTTGGGTAGAACCTTTCCCGTCATCTATCCAAGTATACGCATGGGGCTCCACATCTTCAGCAGAGTCGATGACTACGTTCATATCATCAATAAGCGCATCCAGTTCTGCGTCATCCTCAAAGTACCGAGCTTTGATTTTCCAGTCCTCCAGCTTCTCCACTGATACCACTGCTTGTTTAATCGTGTTGTCCATAAATCTCAATCCGTTGTTTTTGCTTGGTTCATGTTCTGCTTATGCGGCATGTATGCCGTATAAATCTAGTTAGGCTGCATCAATCCGATCTTCCGCAATTTTGAAATAATCGGGATCTAATTCAATGCCTATGAATCGGCGGTTTAGGTTCTTGCAAGCAACGCCGGTGGTTCCGCTACCCATTGTAAAATCCAGCACCGTATCACCTTCGTTGGTGTAGGTTTTGATTAGATATTCCATCAGGGCTACAGGTTTCTGTGTTGGGTGGACAGTGGAATTGGCACTCTTGAATCGTTGGATAGTTCGTGGGTAGTTTGTTAGTGTCTGTACGTTCTCTTTGCCGCTGTTACCATAACACCCCCCGTTCCCCCCGCGCCTAACCACCCTATTGCAAGCCACAACCCCTTGTGGGTTATACGTGGGGGGTTTCCTATAAAACACTAACGCATCTTCATGATTCTTCATTGGCATACGCTTAGCGTTAAGATGCCCTGTTGCCGCTGTTTTCTCCCATACCCACGAGTATTTTAGATCTTTAATGTTGGATGCCCCTAGCACACTTGTGAATGGTTGCGCACAAGTCATAACAATAGCCCCGTTAGGCTTAATCACTCGCTTTAACTGCTCCCACATAGGCTCTAGTGGGATAATAGAATCCCACTTGCATGCGGTAGTTCCATAAGGCGGATCAGCTAATATCATATCAACCGATCCACTTTCGATCTCTTTCATCCTTTCAAGGCAATCGCCCTTCATTAATCTTGTTGTCATATCTTTATCTCTCTTTAGCTTCAGCCTAACTACACTTCAAATCGGACGATGAAAGGCCGAAATAATTCATGTGGTGGGTATGAGTTGATAGTCCAATTGAGTCCATATTTCTCAGAGATTTCTGAGGCGTAGTTGTTGGCATCTATTGGACTGTCAAAGTCACCTATACACTCAACCTCTGGGCTGTCGTGGTACCGGATGTAAACGGAGTAGAAGTCTGGGTCTTTGTCATCTATCTCACAGTAGGCTCTGGTTTCATTGTCACTGAAATATTCACGAGCCCCATGCACCTCCAGGGCTTCGTAGAGTGACGGGCGCTTGATGATTGTTTCGGCGTACTTTTGGTTCATTGCTGACTCCTCAAGTATGCCGCAGCCTCTCTCTCAATATAGGAGTCGCCTTCTGTATCTCTCATTTTCATAATTAAATACCTTCAGTATTTGGTGTTTCAGGCAGTGGTTGCCAATGTGATATATCACACGATAGGTAACCTATCTCACCAACATCACTATCAGCCCATACAGATCCGTCCTCAAGCGCAATATAACCTGAGCAGATGTAATACTCATTATTAGCTAAGGGGAAG
>Ga0233443_1000552_pt1 | contig 40277 bp, 28 predicted proteins | sample SI_123_September_2_FD_182784 | JGI IMG/M metagenome (GOLD analysis project Ga0233443, IMG submission 182784) | Seawater microbial communities from Saanich Inlet, British Columbia, Canada - SI_123_September2016_200_MG | ecosystem: Environmental > Aquatic > Marine > Inlet | place: Canada: British...
TTTCTTTGCGTAACCAGCGACTTAAATGTTTACTGTTCTTTTTTAGCCGATTGCTGAACATTTCAATTGAATTAGACATTTTTACCTGCTACATAGCCTGATGACCATGCCCACTGAAAATTAAAACCGCCGAGATATCCTGTGACATCAACCACTTCACCAATAAAAAATAATGATGGATATTGTTTGCTTGCCATGGTTTTAGAAGATAACTCTTGAGTATCGATACCACCCAAAGTCACTTCTGCTGTTCGATAACCTTCTGTGCCTGACGGTTTTATCTGCCAGTTTTTAAAATGATGACAAACGTCAGTTAATAACTGGTCAGAAAATTCAATCAATGGTTTATCTGAGTTTTCTTTCCACCATAAATTTTCAAGTTGTTTAATGAGATTTTTAGGTAAATATTGACTTAAAATATTTCTCAAAAGCAATTTTGATTTTTGCTGTTTCAGTGAATGCAGTTGATCGTGTAAATCAATATTGGGTAATAAGTTAATAGAAATATTGTTTCCTACTTGCCAAAAATTGGATATTTGTAATATAGCAGGACCACTGAGTCCACGGTGAGTGAATAACAGGTTTTCGGTAAAATCAGTATTTTGAGAAGATAGCTTAACTTCCAATGCAATACCACTGAGTTTTTTTGAAAAATCATTCATCCAACCACTCAATGTTAAGGGAACAAGTCCTGCTCTTGTCGGTAAAACTTTTAGACCAAATTGTTTGGCAATTTGATAACCAAAACCACTACCCCCGAGTGTCGGGATGGATAAGCCTCCTGTTGCAACAACCAGTGATTTTGCCTTGAACTGTCCCTGGCTACTTTGTAATGTATAGCTTTGCTGATGATCAATTTCGGTGATTTCACAATGGGTTTTAATTTCTACACCAACAGCTTCACATTCTGCCAGTAAACAATTCAAAATATCTTTGGCATCGTCATCACAAAATAATTCACCATGTTTGCGTTCGTGATAAGCAATATTATATTGTTCGATCAGTGCGATAAAATCCCATTGGGTATATTGCTTCAAAGCTGATTTGCAAAAATGAGGATTGGATGAAATATAACTGTCGGCGGTTACGTCTAAATTGGTGAAATTACAGCGTCCACCACCCGACATTAATATTTTTTTACCGACTTTGTTGGCACGGTCAATGACAAGGACTTTGTGCTTTCTTTGTCCTGCAATGGCAGCACACATCAATCCTGATGCACCTGCACCGATAATGATAACATCAAAATTTTTCAAAAAAATGTCTCAATATAGCGTTCCGCCAATGCTAAATTGTGTTTTTTTGCATGGCGAATGAGCTTGGTGGCTTCTTCATCTCGGTCATATTTTAGGTAAAGTTTGGCTAGTAATATGAGACTTTTAATTTCATTGGGTTGTTTTAAAATGATTTTTTTAAGGTGATAGATTGCACCGTCATAATGTTTTAGCTTAATGAGTACACTGATTAAACGAAAACGTTGATCAATTCTGTCGTTGCTCAGTATGAGTCCTCGCTCAAAGAAATAAATCGATTTTTCGTACTGACCCAATGCTCGGTAGCTATAGGCTAGACCAAAATTTGGCAAGGCAAGTTCTTTGTCGGCCAATCGAGCTTTATTGAAGTAGTCTATTGCTTCATCAAATTGTTTTTTGACGAGATGATAGCGTCCAAAGCTATGAAACGTAAATGCTGACTTGGATGAGGATTGTTTGATTTGATTTAAATACTTGATGGCTTCATCTTCATCGTTCAGGCTTAAATATAAGTCGGCTAAAATAGCTGCAAATTCAGGATTGTTTTTGAGTTTATAGGCCTGTTGATAGGCTGTAATGCTTTTACTGTAATGTCCAGATAAACGATAAACTTCCCCCAAATAAACATGAGGGCGATAATAATTAGGTGTGGTTTTTGCCCATTGTTGATAAATGGCAAAGTATTCATCCATTTGTCCTGATGAATAGGCCAATGATGCATTGCAACGTTTGGTATAATAGGGGGTTTTTTCAATCAGTGATAAAGTTTCACAATAATCTTCAGCTAAAGACAGTTGTCCCTGATTTAACTGTTCTTCAATTTGTTGCATATATTGAATGGGGGTACGGATGATGAATTTCTGGTTTTGTTTTTTAAGGATGGCTTTTTCAATATGCCAGCTTTGTTGATTTTCATTATAAAGTGATAGCAATAGTTGGCTTTTCCCTTGGTATCCCGTCAGTGGAATGAGTAGTTCTCCAGATCCCCTCAAAGCATTGTAGGTAAAATTACCGTCAACTTCGGATTGGTTAATTTTGAAATGTCCAAGATGCTGTTTTAGTTGAGGTTGATTGATAACAAATGTTTCAGCTTCTGCATAAGCAGGGAAATCATGAATTAATCGGAATTTAACATGGCTTTTTAATTTAAATGCTCCGATAAAAAACACAATGGTTAATGTCAATACCAGCAAAATAATCAAAGCACTGCCTTGCTGGTTTTTGGCGTTTATTTTTAAGTTCATACAGAATAACTCAATAATTGTTGAATTTCAGTTCTGAGTTTATTCATCTTTAGCTCAAGAATATGACGATTTTTTTCATCTGCTCGCCAGTAATGCTGTCTTAAAAAGGCGAGTTCAGTTGTTTTTGCGCAATATTGTTTTTTAGAGATGTTATCGGATAACCAGCCATTTTTTGATCGGTTGATGTAAGATTTTATGAAGGCAACATGTTCTATGGGTAATGTTTGGTAGTTTTGAGATTCGCTGGTTAATTCAATTTCAAGAATTTCACTTTCTCGCATCAAACAAAATTGTAAAATAACCACCAGTAAGATGCAGATAATGGGCAGTATGGCAAAAGGAAGTTTGGCTAAAAAAGGGTCATTGGTGATTTGAGAAACAGTTAAAAAACTATTCCAGAAGGAATGAATCATGACGGCTAACGAAAAGCCGATAATCAACATTAAAATTTTGTGTGAAAAACGAGTGTATTTGGCATAACCGATACAACCACCAAAAACTGCTGTAGAACAAGCATGGACTCCTGCGGTGTAAAAACTGCGAGCATAAACACCCTCTAACCACTGAAAAATACCACTTTCATTATAAATGTTGTAGAAATAAAATATATTTTCGGAGAAGGCGAAGCCGAGTCCAATGACTGACCCATACACTAAACCATCGGTCATATTGTTAAATTCTTTGCTGAGCCATGCCATTAAAATAACAAAAATCCCCTTATTGGTTTCTTCAATGAGTGGGGCAATGAGTCCTGTAATGAAAAATTCTTGTCCCTCAGAAGTTAATAGAGATTTGGAAAGAATCGCAATGGAGCTGGTTTCTACCAGGGATAATAACGTTGAAAAACAGGCACCTAATAAAAAAGTGATGATGATTTGTTGCCATGGTTCTCGATCATAACGATCCATCCACCGAATGAGAAAAACAAAGACGGCAATGGGTATGAAAGCAGCGATAAATGAGGCGATTTGGATATTAAAATTCATGATTAATTTTTGATGCCGATACCTTTATTCAATAAATTCAATGCAAATAAAAATAAAACAATGATAAAAGCACAAATGATGACAAAAGCCCAGACAATATCAATGTCAGAAATACCCAACATGCCATAACGAAAGGCATTGATCATATAGAGAATAGGGTTGGCTAATGATATATTTTGCCAGAATTCAGGTAGCATTTTTATGGAATAGAAAATACCACCAAGGTAGGTGAATGGCGTTAAAATAAAGGTTGGAACAATGGAAATGTCATCAAAGGTTTTGGCATAAACAGCGTTGATAAAGCCTGCAATGGCAAACAGTGTTGCCGTCAGGAAAAAAACCAGAAAGGTGATGAACCAGTGTTGAATGGTGATGGGAGAAAAAATCATGGCAACAAAGGTGACGGCAATACCCACAATCAAGCCTCGTGCAATGCCACCAGAAATGTAACCACACAAAATGATGGTATTGGGTAATGGTGAAATGATCATTTCTTCAATATTTCGATGAAACTTCGCACTAAAAAATGAAGATACAACGTTGGCATAGGAATTACTGATGACCGACATTAATATCAGTCCTGGCACAATATATTCAATGTAAGTATAGCCATCAATATCTTTGATTTGAGAACCAATAAGGTTACCAAATATGATGAAATATAATGCAACCATAATAGCAGGGGGTAAAACGGTTTGAATCCATATGCGGATAAATCGTAAAAACTCTTTGGTTAAAATGGTTTTAAAGGCGGTTAATTTTTGATTGAGTGTCATAGTGGAGTGTTATGTTTAACTAAAGTTTGGTGGTTCATTTTTTGCCAAAATAAAATTCTAAGACATTGATTATAATGGCTCTAATCGTAATGTTTTGCATCAAGTTACAGTGCTTGAACAAAAAGCATGCTATGTGTTTTTCGATAGTTTGTAGAACAAGTTGGACTGCATAGCCAAGTTGATCTATTCGTTCGTTCAATATCTCACTAATAATTGCTTTGAATACTTGCTACTGTACTTCGGTAACTCGCTATTTAGGCGTTATGTTTTGAGCAATGATTAATTGTTCAAATTCATTGGCTGGAATGGGTTTACTGCAAAAATATCCTTGGTAGGAATTACAACCATTTTCATGTAAAAACTGAATTTCTTGATCGCTTTCTACGCCTTCTGCAATAACATCTAAGCCTAAATGATGCCCCATTGAAATGATGGTTTCTACAATCATTGCATCACTTTTGTCGGTGGTGATATCGTGAACAAAGGACTGGTCAATTTTTAATTGATCCAGTGGTAGTTTTCTTAAGTAGCTTAATGATGAATAGCCAGTGCCAAAATCATCCATAGAAAAATGTAGGCCAAAAGACTTCAGTTTATGCATTTTTTGAATGATTTCTTCTACGTTGTCAATGACGGTACTTTCGGTGATTTCAAGCTTTAGTAAAGCAGGTGTGATATCAAATTCACGAATAATGGATTGTACTTGCTCTACAAAGTGTGGTTGTCTGAATTGTAGCGGGCTGACATTGGCCGCAATATTATTGATATCTTTTAAAAGCTTAAGCTGTTCCCATTGCTGTATTTGCTGAACCACCGTGCGTAATACCCAATGCCCAATATCTAATATTAAACCTGTTTCTTCTGCAATGGGAATAAACTTGGCGGGTGAGACCCATCCTCTGATCTTATGATGCCAGCGCAATAAGGCTTCGGCACCAATGATTTTCCCCGATGGAATGACGACTTGAGGTTGATAATATAAAGCTAGTTCATTATTTTCTAGTGCAAATCTTAAGTCTTTTTCTAGGCTTAGGCGTTCTTCGGCTGCTTTTTGCATGGTTGGTTGGTAAAAACGATTGGTGTCTCCGCCGTCTGTTTTGGCTAAAAACATTGCAGTATCTGCATGTTTTAATAAGTCGGTAGTGTCTGCATCTCCATCCTCAACAGGAAATAAGCTGATGCCAATACTGGAGGTGATGTAATAATCATGTCCCTGGAGATTAAATGGTTGGGTCAATGTCTCACGAATTTTTTCAGCAAACTGTAAGGCATCGGCGGCAATCATTTTTTCACTGTCATGATCTTGCATTAATAAAACAACAAATTCATCTCCACCCAGTCTTGAAACTAGGTTTTTATCTTTTAGTAAATGGACTAAACGTGCCGCAACTTGTTTTAATAGCTCATCTCCTAAAAGATGCCCTAGTGCATCATTTAGGTTTTTAAAACGATCTATGTCAATAAAAAGTAAGGCACCAAAACAGTGTTTTTTAATTGCTTGGCTAATATAGTCCTGAAGTTTTTCCAGTAACATACAACGATTGGGCAGTCCTGTCAGTGCATCATGATAGGCGAGGTATTGAATTTTCTTTTCTGCTTCAAACTTTTCACATCCCATACTTAATACATCAGAAACACGTTTCAAATAGGTCTGACTGATGGAGTGGGTGATTTTTTGTGTTGGATAGAAGATGACCGCGATAGCCAATACACCGCGTTTGATAAAGACGGGTATTTTATAATAATGATCTGGCGATATTGTTGATGAGTTTTCATAAAATATTTCTTCGGCTTCTGCCAGTAATTTTTTGGTATATTCCGAGTCATAACATTGTTTGAGTTGCTGGTCAGATAATCCGCTGGAACTTTCTAAATGAAGCTGTTTGTCTCCACAGGAGCGAATAAATAATGCACCTTGCGTCTCTTTTTCTGCCTTAAAACTACTGAGTAATAAAGCCAATGATTGAGTTAAAAAGTCACCTGCATCTTTGGCTTGGATGGATAGCTGTAGCAAGCTTCCGATGGCATGTTCTTCAATGGTTCCTTGTTCTATTTTTAGTGTGCGTTTTTTAACTTCGGCTTCTAAGTGTGATTGGTAGTTTCGGTTGTCTCTTATCAGTGTTGCACGTTCTAAGGCTTTGTTAATTGCATGGCCTAGAACAGCCAAGTCTTCTATAGGTTTGAAGATATAATCCCAAGCACCCAGGCGTAATGCTTCGGCAACATCATGTAACATACCCGTGCCAGAGATAATGATAATGGGGATGTCTGGAGTATGTTCTTTAGTCCATGCTAAGACTTCTAATCCTGTCATTACAGGCATGTATAGATCAATCAGTATCAGGTTTGGTGTATATTTTAATATCATTTCTGTGCCAAGTTGCCCGTTCTCAGCTTCTAAGATATTAAAGTCATGGTCTTCCAGATAGTATCGCATACTGTTGCGAAAGTTTTTTTCATCATCAACAATAAGGATGTTTTTTTGTTCAGTCATTTGCTTGAAAACCTGTTTTATCTATTGGTTTAAAGTATAGAACAATTTGACTACAGGTTTATTTTTCTGAAGTTTTGGATTCAGCTTAAAGCATGCTTTTAGATGCAATTTCATAAACATCTTTGGATAAGTCCTTAATGGATAAAATATGTTCCAGTTGTTGTTTCATGAGTTGTTGTCTTGTCTTGTCATATCTTTTCCAGTGAGTGAGTGGGGTTAGCATTCTTGCAGCAACTTGAGGGTTTAATTTTTCCAGTGTTTTTATTTGTTCGGCAAGAAAAACATAACCATTGCCATTTGCTTGATGAAATCTCACGCTATTTCCATGGCAAAAACCACCAATTAATGCCCTGACTTTATTTGGGTTTTTAATGTCAAAGGCATTGTGTTTTTGTAGTTGGATGACTTCTTCCAATGTTTTTGGTAAGCAAGAAGTGGCTTGTATTGATAGCCATTTATTAACCACTAACGGTTCATCTTTCCATTGGTTGTAAAATTCACCAAGAACAACATCACGAGAGGCGCATGATTGGTTTGAAAATGCTCTTAAAGCGGTGATGACGTCCGTCATGTTATCGCTGTGTCTGAACTGATTTAGGCATAAGTCATGTGTTTCAGGGTCATCTAATTCCATCAGATACATTAAACAACTATTTTTCAAGCTTCTTCTGGCAACTTCTGTGGCATTAAATTGATAACCTGTTGTATGGTTCAATGTTTGATAACATTCCATGAGTGTTGATTTTAACTCGTTGGCCATCATTTTTCTAAAGGCTTGGCGTGCTTCAAAAATAATGTCAGGTTCAACCACGTCAACCAACTCTGCTAAATAGGATTCAGCTGGCAATATCAATGCTTGTGCTGACAATGCTTTATCCAATGATTTGTTTTCAAGTATTTTTTTCACTGCATGGATATATCTGTCAGGTTGCTCAAATGCTTGTTTTTGTTTGATTTGTTGGATCATTTTTAACAAGGTTTTAATGGCGAGTTGTTGACCTGATTCCCAGCGATTAAATGAGTCTGAGTCATGTTCCATGAGTAAATATAGATCATCATCTGACGGTATATGTTTGAGCTGTATTGGGGCAGAATAACCTCTAAATACGGATAAAACAGGTTTTTCATTAACTTCTAAAAACTCAAATGTTTGATTTTGTTTGGTTAATTCAAGAATGGTGTTGCCATCACGTTGAATCAGCTGATTATCTTTTGATTTGATATCCAGTGCTTGTCCGTTTTTTCCAAGCAAGCCAAATGCCAACGGAATATGAAAGGGCTGTTTTTTATTTTGTTTTGGTGTGGGGGGGCAGCTTTGTTGGAGGGTGACAGTGAGTTTTTTCTGGTCTGCATCATATTTGTTTTGGATGTCAACAACAGGAGTACCTGCTTGTTGATACCAGCGTTGGAAGTGATCCAAATTAACCTTATTGGCATCAGCCATGGCACTGACAAAGTCTTCAGTGGTTACAGCTTGACCGTCATGTCTTTGGAAATAAAGATCCATGCCTCGGCGAAAGCCTTGTTTGCCAAGTAAGGTGTGAATCATTCGGATGACTTCCGCACCTTTATTGTAAACAGTTACCGTATAAAAATTGCTGATTTCAATATAAGATTCAGGTCGAATAGGATGTGCCATTGGCCCCGCATCTTCCTGGAATTGACGGGTGCGTAATACTTTGACATCATCAATTCGTTTGACCGCTCTCGAACCCATTTCAGAGGAAAATTCCTGATCTCGAAAGACTGTTAAGCCTTCTTTTAAGCTTAATTGAAACCAGTCTCGACAGGTGACTCGGTTGCCTGTCCAGTTATGAAAATACTCATGACCAATGACACCTTCTATATTTTCATAGTCTTGATCTGTTGCGGTGTCAGGCTGAGCCAGTACATATTGTGAATTAAAAACGTTTAATCCTTTATTTTCCATTGCGCCCATATTGAAATCATCCACGGCAACAATCATGTAGCGATCTAGGTCATATTCTAGTCCAAAGGTTTCTTCATCCCATTTCATTGATTTGATGAGAGACTGCATGGCATGTTCACATTTTTTAATGTTTTGAGGCTCAACATACACTCGCAACAAAACTTGTTTGCCAGATTGGGTTACAAAGTGATCTTCAATGTATTTTAGCTTGCCTGCGACCAGTGCAAATAGATAGCAAGGTTTGCGATGGGGATCGTGCCATACGGCAAAATGAAGCCCGTCATTTAATTTACCTTCTTCGATTAAATTACCATTGGATAAAAGCACAGGGTAATTGCTTTTATCTGCAATTACCTTGACGGTAAAACTGGTCATGACATCAGGTCTATCAAGAAAATAAGTGATTTTCCTAAAGCCTTCGGCTTCACATTGTGTACAAAAATTACCGCTGGATTGATACAAACCATCCAAAGAGGTATTTTCATCAGGTTTTATTTTGGTGATGATTTCAAGTGAAAAAGCATCGGGTACTTTGGTGATGGTTAGCTGTTCATCAGACACAGTATAGTCATTGGTCGATAGTGGTTTTTGGTTAATGCTAATTGAAACTAATTCGAGATCAATGCCATCTAAAACCAAAGGCTGTTGAGCGGTGTTTAATTCAGCTTTAATATTGAGTAGTGACGTGACAGTTGTCGTTGCACCTAATTCAAAAGTTAAATAAATATTTTCAACGAGATAAGCAGGGGCTTGATAATCTTTTAAATGGATTGCCTTGGGTTGGTCTGGTTTCATTAGGTTTTTTCCAAATATTTTTTTATTTCATTGATGGGTAGGTGGGTAGGTTAGCTGAAATAATTATTTTTAAGGCTTCTTCTTTGGTAAAACCTTTAGCGATTAAGCTGTCATAAAATTTCTTATTAAATGACGCTAGGCTTTCAATGGTTTCAGGTTTATTGATATATTCTAGGTAACCACCCATCATGCTTTCCATCATGGTTTTCATCATTGGGCGCATCATTTGCATCATTTGCATTTTTTGTTGCACATTGAGTGCTGATTGGTTTTGTTGAGCAATGCTGTTGACGCTGGTTAGTAAAAGAATGCTGGTTAGTATTATTTTGATTATATTTTTCATGGAGTTTCTCCTTTAGTATTTTTTTGACCAACTATAATTATAGTTATCTGACGACGCATCATAATATAATTAAAGATATTATGAAATATGGTGGGAATAATTGTAGCGTACAAATATGGCATTTAAAAATTCTAAAGTTAATCATTCTGATATCAAGGAAAGTGATAAAAAACCTTTTTATATTGAGGGGGTTAATGTAAAAGGCCAGTTGATTTCGGGGATTGTTAATTGTGTCGCTGTTAAAAAACTCATTGCTGTATTGGAAGAAAAAGGTATAAAAGTTAAATCTGTTCGTTCAGGAAAAAATGATTCTTCTGTGCAGACAAATCAGCCCGCCGTGGTTGGTAAGGTTTCAGAAAAGGTAAAGCCTCAAAATAAGTCTTTGGCTGAGCCTGAAGTCAAAAAATCATTTTATATTGAAGGAAATAATTTAAAAGGGCAGTTGGTACAGGGGGTGGTGAACTGTGTTGCCGTCAAAAAATTAAAGAAAATTCTTGCGTTGAAAGGTATTCAGGTAAAGTCTATTTCTGAAACTGAAACTGAAACTGAAACTGAAATGGGCGTCAATGCTGGATTGCAATCATCATCAGTTCAAAAAAAACAACCTGTTGTCGTCAAACCTAAAAAAACATTTCATAACCCATTAAAAAATAAATTATTTTATTTTTTTAACCAGCTTAAAAAAACGATTGTTCAGGTTTTTTATAGTGTGTTTTCTAAAGCTAAAGTTGTTTTTGCTACAATTCAGGAAAAAACTCAGCCTGATAATTCTACGCCAAAAGATTTTAAATCCCAAAAAACATCATTTTTCATTGAAGGTGTGGATGCTTTAGGTCGTCCCATTCAAGGCATCATTAGATGTATGAATGAACGAAAGCTAGTGGGAGTGATGAAGCAGAAAGGCATCAAGGTAATACGCCTTAAAAGAAAATACCAATACTTAATTCTCGAAAAATGGCGCTGGAAAATTGCCAGTTCATTGGCTATTGGTTTTTCTGTCGTGGTGATTTTAATTACCTCGAAACAAGTTGCTCAAGTGACAGAAATTATTTCAAAAAAAATGATTGAGCCACTATCAGTAAAAAATATTAAAATAAAAAAACACCATCGAGGTTTCGAGCAGCATTTGTTGATATCAAGTATTCAGCAACAAGCAATGGCAGGGGATATGAATTCACAATATCGCTTGGCAAGCTATCATGAGCGAGGTGGGGTGGTGGATAAAAGTCCTAAAAAAGCCTTTGAGAATTTTTTAAAGGCAGCTAAGTCAGGGCATGTGAAGTCCCAATACAAAGTGGCTGAATATTATTTATTTGGTCAAACACCAGTGAGTCGAGATTATGATGAAGCATTGCGCTGGCTTTATCATTCTGCCAATGGAGGAAATGTTAACGCAATGAATAAGTTGGCAAAAATGCATTTTAATGGTGATAAAAATGATCAGAAGATCGCGACGCATTGGTTGAAGCAGTCGATGAATTTAGGTGATAAATGGGCTGGGAATCGTTATAGTAGTGTTAACCAAAAATCGGATCATGCAGAAAAGGCGACTGAAAAATTTCTCACTACCAGTCGATTATTTGCTGAGAATCAACAGCTTATTCTTGAGATACAACAAACAAATTCTGAGCAGGAAAAACAAGCTTTGGTACAGTCATTGTCAAAAAAAATCAACTTGAAAGAATCTATTGACTAAATACATCCCTGATGTGTTTTTTTACATAATTCAGCAATTGTACCTTGTTCAATTTGAATGGTGGCATGGCCAATTTTAAAATGATGTTTTAAATGCTCGCAGGTTTGTATGAGAAACTGATCTTTACTGCCATCATTAGGGATGATTAAATGAACTGTCAATGCAATTTCGGTGGTGCTTGTCGCCCAAATATGAAGATCGTGAAGATCCACAACACCAGGTAAAGATTGTAAGTAAGATTTTACTTCTTCTGGTTTTATGTTTTTTGGGACAGCATCAATTGCTAAATCAAGTGAGTCACGAAACAGTCCCCATGTACTCATGATAATGATGATGACAATCATTATGCTGATGACGGGGTCTATCCAATAAAAATTTGTCCATGCCATTAGAATTCCAGCAATGACAACGCCTACCGAAACACCTGCATCCGCCGCCATGTGCAAATAAGCACCTTTGATATTGAGGTCATGTTGACTGCCTGAGATGAATAATAATGCAGTGGCTGTGTTGATGACGGCACCAATACCTGCAACGATAATAATGGTAGAGCTGTCTACTGATATAGGCTGGTTAAAACGTTCAATTGCTTCCCAGGCAATGATGCCCAATGTCATAATTAACATGATTGCGCTGAGCAATGAGGCAAAAATTGTGACGCGACGAAAACCATAAGTCCGATAAATGGTGGCTTTTTTAGTGGCTAAAGCGCTGGCTCCCCAAGCAAGTAACAGGCTTAATACATCGCTTAAGTTATGACCTGCGTCGGCAATCAATGCCAGTGAGTCTGCTAATAAACCAAAAATGACTTCAATTACGACAAATATTAGATTAAGTAATACACCAATGGCAAAGGCTTTGTTGTAGTTTTTAGGGTGGTGGTGATCATGGCAATGTGACATAAGTGACTGTTTCTATAATTATGTAAAAGCCTTTGGTTTTTTGAGGGTGATGTTAGGCTTCTTCCATCGTACACATGAGTGGGTGTTGATTGCTTCTGGAAAATTCGTTAACTTGATAGACTTTTGTTTCGGCAATTTCTCGTGTAAAAACACCACAAATACCCATGCCTTTTGTGTGAACGCTTAGCATGATTTGAGTGGCTTGATCCTGATTGTGAGAAAAGAATTTCATTAAAACGTCAATGACAAAATCCATCGGAGTATAGTCGTCATTTAATAAGATGACTTTGTACATCTTTGGGTGCTGTAATTTGGGTTTCTCTGCCTCTACAGCAATGTCACTTTCATCGTAATGTTGATTGTCTGGTGTATCTGTCATGGTTGATCCAGGTAATCATCGGGCTCTAAAAGTAATTCTACCTTTGGTTAAGTCGTAAGGTGTTAGTTGTACGGTAACTTTGTCTCCAGTCAATATTCGGATGTAGTTTTTACGCATTTTGCCTGAAATGTGTGCGGTAACAGAATGTCCGTTTTCTAATTCAACGCGAAACATTGTATTGGGTAAGGTATCCGTTACGGTGCCTTCCATTTCTATATTTTCTTCTTTAGCCATAAATAATCCTTGGTGATTTTATAAAACTCAGCGTACATTTCCGCACATTATATATAATTTAGAATTATTAGCCATTTTTTTCTTTTAGGGATGATAATTTAGTTTTCGACCTTTGGTAAATTAGTCTAAAATATTACCATGAATAATAAAAGCATCTTAAGTTTAAGGAATAATTTGAAACAATCAGGTTTCAGTCTGATAGAAATTATGCTTGTCATTGCCATTTTTACAATTATTTTTGGTGTTGCCGTTCCATCAATGTCATCTCTTGCCAAAAATAATCGCTTAGCAACCACTGCGGATAGTTTGTTTGCATTATTGTCATTTGCCAAAAATGAAGCTGTGTTTCAATCTAGCTTGATGACGATTTGTAAAAGTGATTCTCCCATGCTTAAAAAAGCAACGTGTACGGCTAAAAAAGCAAAAAATGTTGATTGGTCGAGTGGTTGGATTTTAATCAATGAGTTAAATAAAATTATTCGAGTTCATGAACCAGTGGATTCGTCCATTGAAATACGCAGTGATTGGCGTGTGGAATTCATGGCATCTGGTTTGATAAAGGATAAAAAATTGTCAATAATCTTTTGTGATGACCGTGAAAAGGAAAAGGGCTACACAATAGTTTTGAAGAAAGGAGAGTTGGTTAAAGAGACTTTTCAGTGTAAATAAATTTATCTGATTTAGGAATGGGCACGAAATAACTTCCCGTTCTTGGTTTCATATTTATTTTAAATTCAAATGATCTGATTGAATAAAAGCGTAGGAATAGTCACTCTATTTTGAGCTTTTATGATTGAATATCATTTGAAAGTGAAGTGAAGTGAAGTGAAGATGGAATTAAGAACGGGAAGTTATTTCGTGCCCATTCCTTAGTAAATATCAAGGAGAATTTAATGGCTTTGCCCGAACTCATTCAACAGGTAGTCAGTGAACAAGACTATTTGGATGGTGAAATGGCGAGTGATATAAAACATGAATACATTGGTGGAAAAGTTTTTGCAATGGCAGGAGCCAGTGAAAGCCATAACTTAATATCAGGTAATATTTTTAGAAAGCTAGGTAACCATTTAGAACAACAAAAATCTATTTGTAAAATATTTTCCTCAGATATGAAAGTTCAAGTTGCGAGTTCCGATCAAAACTATTTTTACCCTGATGTAATGGTGGTTTGTGATTCAGATGATAATGAAAGTGAATATTATAAAAAATCACCTGTTCTAATAGTTGAAGTTCTGTCCAAATCAACGATTAGGCAAGATACAACGACAAAAATGATGGCATACATTAATATTCCAACTCTCCAAGAATACGTCATGATTGCGCAAGACAGTTGCCGAATTGAAGTGTTAAGAAAAAACGAGCATTGGAAGCCTGCCTATTATTATTTGGGAGATGATATTGCTTTTGAATCATTAAATATTACGTTGACTGTGTCTGAGATTTACTATCAGATTGAAAATGAAGATATGCTTGAGTATATGGAAGGTTAAAGCTGAGTTGAGTAGCTCGTCTACTCAAACGAAACTAATCCCCTTGTGGGATAAAGCTGAGTTGAGTAGCTCGTCTACTCAAACGAAACTAATCCCCTTGTGGGATAAAGCTGAGTTGAGTAGCTCGTCTACTCAAACGAAACTTATCTCCTTGCGGGATAAAACTGAATTAAGCCTCCACGTCGGCTTCAGACTGCTGTGAAAAATCATAACTAAATAGGTTGTTTAAACCGCAATAATCACCCTCACCGCATCTAGTCTGACCTTGGTTGATTGGACACTCTTTAATAAAACACTCAATTGGTTTTCAAAATATTCAATTTCTTGTTGTCTGACGTTTGGATTTACTTTTCTCAGTTCTGTGAGACGGTTAATCTCATTATTAAGAACTTGCTTGGCATTTTTTATCGCTAGATCAATAAGTTTGGGGGTTTGATTTTGAGCCCGTTCATTGCTTCGTTCCAACATATTTTTTAAGACTGTTTTTTTAGTTTCAATGATTTGGTTGGTGATGTCTTTGTTTATTTCTGCCTGGCCTGTATTAATTGAGTCATGAGGAATATTTTTGCTCCAGTTTTGACCATTTTCATCAATCATTACTCGAATGATGGTGGGCGGTAAGTAACGGTTTGCCTGCAAGCAACTGTCGGCAATGGGGGCGAGAATATAATGAGATTCTAGCAGTAAAGTGCCTGATGAAATATCAGGGTGTTTAAAGACGGTTAGGGCAGTATTACCTGATTCGTTGGTGAGAATGGTGTCAATGGTTTGGATCACCAATGGGTGTTCCCAGGTGATAAATTTCAAGTCTTCTTGTGCTAAGGCCGTTTGTCGGTCATAGGTGATTTTCATGCCTTCATCTGTTAATTCTGGTAGAGGGTATTGCATATGATTGCCAGGATGAAGTAGCGTGACAAGGTCATTTTGTTGAGCTTCGTGGTTGATGTCAAAATTGTCGTAAACTTGCTCCATATATCCTTTTAATTGAGTTTGTTGTACGTTATGTTTTAGTGCTTGAATCATTAGTTTTTGGGCTGCAACAGGGCGACAGGAATTCATTTCCAGCAAACGGTCTCGACCTTGTTGTAGTTCACGATTTAAAGTTTGGCGGCTTTGTTGTGTCTTTTCTAATAGTTGAGCAATTTTTTTACCCGATGATAATGCTGAGAGTAAATCATTTTCTACTTCAACATAAACATCGTGACCTGTTGGACAGGTTTGTTCAAAAGCATTAAGACCTTCATGATACCAGTGGTAGAGTGTTGATTGTGGGCTGTTTTCCAGATAAGGAATATGAATGTTAATGGTTTGTTGTTGACCAATGCGGTCAAGTCGTCCAATGCGTTGTTCTAATAGGTCTGGGTTTAATGGTAAGTCGAATAATATCAAGTGGTGGGCGAACTGAAAATTTCGGCCTTCACTGCCAATTTCTGAGGCAATTAATACTTGGCAACCCTCTTCTGTGTCAGCAAAGTAAGCGGCTGCTTTGTCTCTGTCAATGAGCGTGAGATATTGATGAAAAATTGCGCTATGAATGCCTGCCTGTTTTCTGAGGGCATTGGATAATTCAATGACAGTATCCGTTTTTGCGACAATGATTAAAATTTTACAGGGACTGAGTTTTTTTATCTGTTGGCATAACCAAGAAACGCGTGGGTCAATGGTTGTCCAGTGTTTGTTGTTGGCTTGTTTTTGATGGCTTCTTTCAATAGATAATAAGGGGGTGTCGTTGTTTTGTTGAAATAAGGTTTGATAATCATCTGGACAAGGTAAGGGGTAGGTCAATTGTTTTCTTGAGGGAAATCCTTTAATGGTTTGTCGGCTATTGCGGTAGAGTAATCGCCCTGTGCCATGTCGATCCAGTAATGCATCAATGAGATTGTGTTTGGCATTTGATATTTCTTGCTGATTGTTTGATTGAGTATAGTTTTCAAAGCTTTCTGTGCCAGACATCATTGTTTCTAACTGTTCAAAATTAGCCTGACTCAATGCTTTGTCAGTGGATAATTCATTAATGATATCGGCAATAGGGCGATAATTTTGTTGTTGTTCATTAAATTGTTCAAATGAAACAAATCGTGCAGGATCAAGTAGCCTTAATCGTGCAAAATGGCTGGTTTTTCCCAGTTGTTCAGGTGTGGCTGTTAACAATAAAACACTGTCAATTGATTGAGCCAGAGTTTCAATGAGTTGATATTCTGGGCTGACTTGTTGCTCATTCCATTGTAAATGGTGTGCTTCATCAACCACCAAGCAATCCCACTGAGCATCCAAACAAAGTTGTTGAATTCTCGGTTGAGCCGTTAAAAATTCTAGGCTGCAAATGGCCAATTGTTCGTCAATAAATAAATTGCTGTCTTCTGTTGCGAAACGGTTGTCATCAAACAGACTAAAATGTAGGTTGAAACGTCTTAACATCTCAACTAACCATTGGTGTATTAGACTTTCTGGAACAATGATTAAAACCCGTTGGATGCGTTCTGTTAATATTTGCTGATGGATGATTAATCCTGCTTCAATGGTTTTTCCTAACCCCACTTCATCGGCTAATAAAACACGCGGGGCATAACGGTTGGCAACTTTGTGAGCAATGTAGAGTTGATGACTAATTAGGCTGGTGCGACATCCCATTAAACCATAAAGTTTGGCATGATGAAGTTTGCTGAGCTGGTGTAAGGTATTGATGCGTAAATTAAACCATGAGTTTGAGTCTATCTGGTTGTTCATTAAACGTTCACCAGGTTTGCTCAATTGCATGAAAGGGTTTAAGTCTGTTTCGCTAAAGTGAATGTTTTTACCTTTCTCGGTAACACCAAAATAAGTGATTAAATTATCATTCTCAACAGTGCGCTCAACGGTGATAAGAATACCTGTGTTATGACTGATTTCATCACCTGGTGAAAAGCAAATTCTAGTCAATTGAGCGCTTTGTTTGGCATAAGCACGAATATCACCCGTGGCTTCAAATTTTAGTGTCACAGTGCGAAAGTCACTGCTGATGACTGTGCCTAGTCCGAGTTGATATTCGGCATTATTCAACCAACGTTGTCCAGGATAATAGTTTGTCATTTTAATAATTTTCGCAGGCAACGCAGATATTTTTTGTCATCAAAAGTTGTCTGATTATGTTGCGTTTCCCATATTTGACTGGAGAGGCATTCGATCATCAGATGTTCTGCAATGTGTGAGTCTTGTTTTCTTCGACAAATATTTTCATACAGTGTTTTAAGTCCTTTTAATTTGTCGGTTTGGATTTGCTCTGCCAGTGTCAAATGTAAGGCAATGTGTAAAAAAGGATTGGTTTCACCGAGTTGCGGATGGAAATCGCGTTGAGTTGCTTGTTCATTTTGTTCAAAAAATGAATGATATTCAGGGTGCAACAGCATGATGCCTATGATTTGCTGTTCAATAGGCTGGCAAATTTCTTGTTGTTGGTGTTTGCGCCAGCATTCACAATAAAATTGACGCATTTCTTCACGATTTTGAAAATATTGCATTGTCGTTAAGTATCTATGGTTATTGGGATGAGCTCGAAATTACTTCCTGTTGTTGATTTTATTTTCACTTCAACTTCAAGTGATTTTCAATCATAAAAGCAAAGATATAGAACGACTATTACTTTACTTTTATTCAATCAGGTCATTTGAATCTAAAATAAATATGAAACCAAGCACTGGAAGTTATTTTGTGTCCGTCTCTTGGAGCTGTTTTCAAACAAAATAACATAATAATGCTATTTGTGGCAATTGTGTAAATATTCTATTTGATGCTTGTTTATGCACTATACTAATTTCTAATGAATACACCATTCTAAAATATTAAGAGATAAGAGCAATTTTAATGTCAGATATAGAACAATTACAAAAGTTTGAAGCATTGTGTTTGGAATATTTGCCTAATATGATTTATTTATTGGCAACACATGAACAATCAACTGAAAATAAATTATCTGAATTTGTCATGATGGCAGAAGAAATTAAAGTATCTACTGTTGATGTTGATTTAGTTCTTTTAGAAGAAGTTTTTGCTGAGTTAATCGATAAAGTGAATGAAAATGGTTCATTAAAACAGGATGATGAAGTCGTTCGATTGATTTCTAATATTGGCGATATGTTGATGATTGCAGAATCGACAATGGGTATTTATGTTGCCAGTGAAGGTATTAAAGATTACACCGCACAAGCAGGTAAACAGCCTGTTTTAACGGCAACAATTGATGATCTTAGCAAGTTGTATCATCTTCTAAGAAAAGATTTTAATGATAACGATATCGTGGAAATGAAGCTCATTGCCAATGAAATCAATATTCGATATGAAATTGTAATTCCGCACAAACCGCTGAAAACAATTTATGCAATTGAAGACGTGTTGAGTCGGGTGGCGAATAATGAGATTAATTTACATTCAGATTTAATTGATCAGGCAACCAAATTAATTTGGTTAACCCGAAAAATGTTGGATGGACATTTAACGGATGTGGTCACTATCACCGAAGACCAATTGGATGAAGAAGTTGAAATTTTTAGCCAAATAGTTTCCGCAGAACTTTGTCGTGAAGCAGGTGCAGAAGACAGTGAATGTGACATTATTAATTTGAATGTGGATGAAGAATTCAAAAAAGTATTAACCGCAGTGAATATGAAAGATATTCATGATGATTTATTGAAAGGACATTACATCTACGAAGTTTTGGTCAACATGGATATCGACATGGAAGTGACACAAAAAGTGGTGATGTTCTTACAAACAGAAGCAAAGTCTATTACCAGTGCCACGGTTTTTGTCGATGATAAAACATTGTTTAATTTTTTAGTAACCAGTGAGTTTGATGAGCCGACTTTATTGGAAAAAATGAATGTCATCACTACGGACAGTAAAATTGTTTCAATTGTTTATAAAGAAAATAAGTTGTCAATGGATGTTGAAGAAGCTGTTGTTGATGAACGTGTCAGTGAAGTTAAAACTCAATTATTGGAACAATTGTTTGAGCTGAGTTTAGGGCAAATAGAGTCGTTCGATGATGAATTGGATGATGCTGAAAAGTTATCAGGAGCGTTGAATATTATTGAGCAACAGGATCAGATGATTAAAGAAATGCAAATTGTTGTGCAACAAATGATTTCAGGCGAGGTTTAATTAATACTGTAACAAACTGTACTTTTTAGAATTTTATTCAATACTTATAAGAATAATTAAATTAGTCGTATTTTTTAAGGTATAGAAAAATAATTTTTTTAAAAAAATAGGTTGATTTTCGAGTATTTAAAAATTTGCCCATCAGGGCATCAAGTTCACAGGGGGATGCGTGAAAGTTTTACGCAATGTTCTACAAAATAGTCTACAACAAGAGCAATCAGCAGGGATAAATGCCATTAATTCTGTCTCAGCAGAAATTCAAGACCCTGTATCATTTGTTGATATATTGCGTACCCGTGCGATTCAAACACCCGATCATCTTGCTTATGTGTTTTTACAGGATGGTGAAACTGAAGGTGCGCGGCTTTGTTATGCTGAATTGGACAAAAAAGCCCGAGCCATTGCGGCAACGATTCAGAAAGTTTGTCAATCAGGTGATCGAATTCTGTTGTTATATCCTGCAGGCTTGGATTATTTGTGTACTTTTTACGCCTGTCAATACGCCAATGTTATTTCGATTCCAGCTTATCCACCGAGAAATAAGCGCCATTTACCCCGTTTGCAATCCATTATTTCAGATGCCAAGGCCCAAGTTGTTTTAACCACAACAGGAATCGTGAGCGATTTAGAACGATTGTTTTCAAATGCGCCTGAATTGAGTTCATTGCAATGGATAACCACCAATGATATTGATGATGCGTTGTCTGAGTCGTGGGAAGATCCTGTTTTAACCAAAGATACGGTGGCTTTTTTACAGTATACCTCGGGATCAACCAGTGCGCCCAAAGGCGTAGAATTAACCCATGGAAATTTAGTTTATAACCAATACATGTTACGCCACATGCGTTATTGGAATGAACAAAGCAATCGAGTTGATGTTGAGGATAATGTCACCATTGTCAGTTGGTTGCCATTATTTCATGACATGGGATTGGGTTTGGTATTGCAAGGTGTTTATCTTGGCGTACCTTGTGTCATTATGGCTCCTGTCTCTTTTATTCAACAACCCGCTCGTTGGTTAAAAGCCATTTCTCATTATGGTGCTAAAACCAGTGGTGCACCTAATTTTGCCTATGACTTGTGTGTTCGTAAAGTCACTGAAGAACAATGTCAGGGCTTGGATTTAAGCACTTGGACAATGGCATTTAATGGTGCTGAACCTGTACATCATGTCACATTGAAAAGATTTGCCGAAAAATTTGCACCTTATGGCTTTCGTTCACAAGCAGCTTATCCTTGTTACGGATTGGCGGAAGCGACCGTTGGCGTGACTGGTGGAGTGGTTTCTGCCGAGCCTGTGATTAGAAGTTTTGATGGTGAAGCATTGACTCGACATCAAGTTATTGCCGTTGATGAATCGGATGATAATGCTCTGACCTCTGTAGGCTGTGGTTTTATCTGGGAAAAACAAGAACTCATTATTGTTGATCCAGAAACTTGTCAGCCATGTGATGCTGATCGAGTGGGTGAAATTTGGTTACAAAGTGACAGTGTCGGTAAAGGTTATTGGCAACGTGAAGATGCGACCAAAGAAGCTTTTGACGCACATTTAAGTGATGGTCGAGGACCTTATCTCAGGTCGGGTGATATGGGTTTCATGTTTGACGGACAATTATTTGTTACAGGTCGTCTAAAAGACATGGTGATTATCCGAGGTCGTAATCATTATCCCCAGGACATTGAGCGCACCGTAGAAACTGCTTATAACTCAAATGACAATGATCAATCTTTTATTTCTGTGGGTGGTTGCGCGGTTTTTTCTGTGGAAATAGACGGTAAAGAAGAATTAATATTAGCGGCTGAAGTTGATCGACATTATCAACTGGTTTGTATCAGACAAGCCAAGCTGATGGCTCAAAATAGTGCGGAAGGTAAAATATTAAGTAAAAAAGTACCCGAAGTTGACCCTAAAAAAGACAAATGGGATGTTGATCCAGAAGATGTCATTTCGGCCATCAGACGCAATGTAACCGAATTACATGACTTGCATGTCCACACCGTGATGTTATTGAAAATGGGTGGTTTACCAAAAACATCCAGCGGTAAGGTTCAGCGTCATAAATGTAAGACCAGTTTTCTGGAAGGTGTCTTGCCAACTGTCTGGATCAGTGCTTTGTCACTCACCCAAGACGAAACAGGTGATAATGCCCCTGCTAATTTAGACGCTCATTTGTCTGTTGAAATGATCATGGCACAAGAAGAAGCGAAACGTCCTGTTTGGCTGGAAGGTAAGCTGGCACAGTCGATTGCTTCCGAGTTATATTTACCCGCCCATGAATTAGACCCAGGAAAGTCACTCAATACTTATGGGCTAGACTCATTAACGGCCGTTGAATTTGGTCATCGTTTAGAAATGGAATTGGGTGTCATTATTTCTGAAGTTGATTTGTTGGAAGGTCTAACTTTGAGAGGTTTGTCCAGTAAAATTCTCAAGCAAATTGATTCACCCGACAGTGAAAAAATTATTCCTTTATTGTCTGTGGACGCAACCAAAGAACAATATTCGTTATCACATGGTCAAAAATCATTGTGGTTTTTACAAGAATTAGCACCTGAAAGTCGTGCCTATAATGTGTGTTTTTCAGCCAAAGTCAATTCAACCATTGAAATTGATGCTTTGCAAAAGTCGTTTCAGGAAATAGTTAATCGGCATCCTTCTCTTAGAACCACTTATGGTGCTGAAAAAGGTGAGCCTGTACAAAAAATTCAACCTCAAATGTCAGTGTTTTTCACTCAAGAAGATGTGTCTGATTGGTCAGCAACAGAAATTACTGATCGTTTAAACCGAGATGCAACACGTCCGTTTGATTTGTTGAAAGGTCCTTTGCTAAGAGTTAGTTTGTTAACCCAATCAGACGACTTACATTATTTGTTACTCAGTGTGCATCATGTGGCGATTGATTTGTGGTCGTTGATGGTGGTGATGGATGAGTTGCAGGCGTTGTATCCTGCCATTAAAGATAATCGTGACCCCAATTTACCTCAATTACCTTTCAAGTATATTGATTATGTGGACTGGCAAGATCGCACTTTAAAAAGTGAAGAAGGTGAAAGGCTCTGGCAATATTGGCGTAAACAATTACATGCTTGTCATCCAGCATTGGATTTGCCGACAGACCATGCTCGTCCTGCGATACAAACCTATAAAGGGGCGGCCGAAGCATTTGCATTAGATGATGAAACCACCCAAAAATTAAAAACGTTGGCACAAAATCAAGGCTGTACTTTGTTCATGACTTTGCTGGCAACTTTTCAGTTGTTATTACATCGCTACACAGGACAAGAAGATATTTTGGTTGGTACGCCTGTGGCGGGTAGACGACGTGCTGGCTTAGAATCGTTGGTGGGTTATTTTGTTGATTCTGTGGTGTTGCGTTCTCAATTAACTCAGCAAGTTAATTTTACAGATTATCTGACCTTGGTGAGAGAGACTGTGTTGGGGGCTTTATCACATCAAGAATATCCATTTTCATCATTGGTTGAGCGTTTTCAACCTGTGCGTGACCCCAGTCGATCACCTTTATTTCAAGCCATGTTTGTTTTACAACGAACACCGCAAACCGAAGACGGTGACCCCGCGGGTTTTATTATTGGTGAATCAGGCGGCACTATGAAGCTGGGTGGCATGGCAATGGAATCAATTGCTTTGCAACAACGTGTGGCAATGTTTGATCTCATGTTGACCATGGCAGAAGGTGATGACAAAATTTGTGGTTCATTTCAATACAATACAGATTTATTTGAAAGTTCTACCATTGCCATTATGGCTCATCATTTTCAAACGCTGGTGAAAGCAATTACCGATAAACCCGATCAGCTGGTTTGTGATATTTCATTAATGGCGCCTGGTGATAAATATTTATTGTTGGTTGAATGGAATGATACCGCTACTCAATATGACAATGCCCAGTGCCTACATAAAATGTTTGAATCTCAGGTACAAAAAACGCCTGATTCCACCGCATTGATTTTTGGTGGTCAACGCTATCTTTATTGGGAACTCAGTGCAAAATCTAATCAACTGGCACATTATTTAATCAACAAAGGCATCGGACCCGATGTATTGGTTGGTTTGTGTGTCGAGCGTTCCATTGAAATGGTTATTGCTATCATGGGGGTGCTCAAGGCGGGTGGTGCTTATGTGCCGATTGATCCTGAATATCCGCAAGATCGAATCAGTTACATGATTGAAGATGCTCAATTAGCTGCTTTATTGACTCAGGAAAAATTGGTTGATGAATTGCAATTGAAACAAGACCAGATCATTTTATTGGATAAAGATTGGGACCTTATCTCAAAACAATCAGACGAAGAACCCAATACGGCAGTCACGCAAGATAATTTGGCTTATGTGATTTATACCTCGGGTTCTACAGGTCGTCCAAAAGGCGTGATGATTCCGCACAAAGCCATTGCCAATCATATGTCTTGGATGCAGGATGAATTCAAGTTAACGACAGAAGATGCGGTATTTCAGAAAACCCCGTTTAGTTTTGATGCGTCTGTTTGGGAGTTTTTTGCTCCTTTGTTATTTGGTGCAACATTGGTCATGGCAAAACCTGGCGGTCATCGTGATGGTCAGTACATGGTTAAGACCATTAAAGAATTTGGCATTACGACTTTGCAAATGGTGCCTTCCTTACTCAGAATGATGCTGGAAACCTCAGGTTTCGATGAAATTGATTCATTGAAGCGGGTTTGTTGTGGTGGGGAAGTGTTGGGCATGGATTTACAAAAGAAATTTTACCAAACCAGTCAGGCGCAATTGTATAATTTTTATGGCCCCACTGAATGCACCATTGATGCAACTTATTGGTCATGTATCCGAGATGATAATTCACCGATGATACCCATCGGTCGACCCATTTCAAATACCAAAATTTACCTGTTAGATAAAGCCTTAAATCCAGTGCCTGTCGGCGTTCCAGGGGAAATTCATATTGCTGGGGCTGGTTTGGCAAGAGGTTATTTACACAAACCAGAATTAACGGATGAGCGATTTATTGCTGATCCATTCAGTGATGATGAAAGCTCTCGTTTGTATAAAACAGGGGATTTAGGACGTTATCTACACAATGCCAATATCGAATATTTAGGTCGTATAGATCATCAAGTGAAACTCAGAGGTTATCGCATTGAGCTAGGTGAAATAGAATCTGTGCTGGTTGACCATGAAATGATCAAAGAAAGTGTGGTCATTGCACGTGAAGATACCAAGGGTCATCAACGTCTGGTGGCTTATGTTGTTGCAGATTTGTATGAAGATGTATTGGAAGAAAATGAAGTCAGAGAACATTTAAAACAGACATTGCCTGATTATATGATCCCCTCTGATTTTGTGTTTTTAGATGCCTTTCCTTTGTCGCCCAGTGGAAAAGTTGATCGCTTTGCTTTGCCCGCGCCCAGTGGTCCAATGATGGACGATGAATACGTTGCACCGAATACACCCACAGAATTAAAACTGGCAGAAATTTGGGCAGAAGTGTTGGGGGCAGGGCGTGTTGGTACAAAAGACAACTTTTTTGAATTTGGTGGACATTCCTTGTTAGCGACTCAAGTTATTTCAAGAATAGAAGAGCGTTTGGCTGTGCAAATTCCTGTCAGAAGTATTTTTGAGATGCCCACCATTGGTGGTTTGGCGGTGGTGATCGATCATGAAAAAGGGGTTAATGAGCCAATTCGTCATCTGGCATTAGAAAGAGTGTCAAGAAAGGGGCAATTGCCGATTTCTTTTGCTCAACAACGACTTTGGTTTGTTGATAAAATGATCACAGATGGTTCAGTTTATAATATTCCTGCGGTACTCCGATTTATTGGTGATTTAGATCATCATTCACTGGAACGAAGTATCCATGAAATAATTTTCAGACATGAAGTTTTACGCATCAAATTTGATGTGGATGATGGTCAGCCATTTCCCATTGTTGATGACTTTGAAGCAGAGCCTTTGGTTCTCGAACAAGTCAGTGGCGACAGTGCAGGTCAAATAGAAAAAAATGCATTGGCAATGGCAGAGCAAGAAGCCAAATGGTCATTTGATTTGGCCAGTGGTTCGTTGATTCGTTATCGCTTATTAAAATTGGCGGATGAAGATCATATTTTTATTTTTAATATGCATCATATCGTCTCAGATGGTTGGTCGTTGGGTGTATTGTCGCATGAGTTGAACGAATTATATCAAGCCTTTCATGCTGGTAAAACATCACCATTACCTGCATTACCTGTGCAATACATTGATTATGCGCATTGGCAAAAACAGTGGTTGGAAGGGGATTCCTTAAATCAACAAATTGATTATTGGAAAGAACAATTAAGCAATGGACAAGTACCTACTTTAGATTTGCCCACGGATCGACCGCGGCCTCATCAACAAAGTTTCCGAGGTGCAAAAGTTCAGCAAAGTATCAGTATGGAATTATTGGTGGGTTTAGAAGATTTAAGTCAGGAAGAGTCTGCCAGTTTGGGCATGACATTTTTGGCCGCTTTTAATTTGTTGTTGAGTCGTTACGCCAGTCAAGATGACATTGTTTTAGGCTATCCTGTTGCCAATAGAAAACGCACAGAAACAGAATCGTTGATTGGTTTTTTTGTCAATACGCTGGCAATTCGTACTGATTTGAGTGGAGAACCCAATTTTAGAACACTATTGACCCGTGTGAGAGAAATTTGTTTTGGTGCTTTTGCCAATGAAGATGTGCCATTTGAAAAACTGGTTGAGACCATGGATATTCCTCGTGACCCCAGTCGCAATCCATTGTTTCAGGTAATGTTCACGATGCAAAATACACCGATGGAAGAATTACATATTCCTGGCGTGCAAACTTATATTTTAGAAGTGGACAATTATACCTCTAAATTTGATTTGTGGATGTCTTTGTGGGAACGCTCCGATGGTGTGATTGCCACGCTCGAATACAATACCGATTTATTTGATCAAGAAACCATTGAAAATATGATGAATCATTATCAAGTATTATTGCAAAGTATTGTTAATGCACCCAATAAACCCATTACTCAATTGTCCATGTTGTCAGCAGATGAACGTCACAATGTTCTGATAGACTGGAATCAAACCCAAGTTGAGCAAACAACAGATTTGTGTATTCATCAATACATTGAAAAGCAGGTAGAAAAAACACCTGATGCCATTGCCATTGTTCAAGGCAAGCAATCCATCAGTTATCGTGAATTAAACGAAAAGTCCAATCAACTGGCTCAACATTTAAGAGTTTACGATGTCGGTCCTGATGTTTTGGTTGGTTTGTGTACACCGCCGTGTATCGAAATGATGATTGCTTTATTGGGAATTTTAAAAGCAGGTGGAGCGTATGTTCCCATTGATCCTGGTTATCCAGCAGGCAGAATAGAATACATGTTGAAAAATTCTAAAGCCCCTGTTTTGTTAACCGTTGATGCATTAAAAGCACAGTTACCGAGTGGCCAGTCAAAAATTATTTGTTTGGATACTGAATGGGAATCAATCTCACGACGTAGTACCAAAAATTTAATCAGCGGTGTGACGCCTGATAACTTGGCCTATATTATTTTTACCTCGGGTTCAACAGGTAACCCAAAAGCGGCGGCAGTGATGCATCGAGGTGTGTGTAATTTATTGCATTGGTATACCCGTGAATTTGTTATGAATGAACAGGATAAAACACTGGTCATCAGTTCTTTCGGTTTCGATTTAACTCAGAAAAATTTATTTTCAATGTTGTGGGTTGGTGGGCAATTGGTCTTACCCGAAATGCAACATTACGACAATATTCTCATCAGTAACACCATTCAGGAATATAAAATTACCTTGTTGAATTGTGCGCCCAGTGCCTTTTATCCGCTGGTTTCAAATAACTTTGATCGGTTTGATGGGTTGTCCAGCATTCGCCATTTATTTTTGGGTGGTGAGCCAATTGTTATTTCTAAAATGAAATACTGGATCAGCAGTGAAGATTTTAATACTGAAATTGTCAATTCCTATGGCCCCACAGAATGTACCGATATCTCTTCATTTTATCGAATAAAGTCTCCTGCAAGATACATTGATGCCAATATTCCCATTGGACGACCCAATAGTAATGTTGAGTTATACATTTTGGATGATGAATTAAATGTCATGCCAATTGGTGTGGCGGGTGAACTATGTATTGGTGGTACTGGAGTTGGACGGGGTTATATTAATGATGCCGATTTGACCGCAAAAAAGTTTGTTAACAATCCATTTTCTGATGACCCTCATGCAAAAATCTATCGAACAGGAGATCGTGTTCGTTATTTGGCTGATGGTAACATCGAATACTTGGCTCGATTTGATGACCAAGTTAAATTGCGTGGTTTAAGAATTGAATTGGGCGAAATAGAATCTATTTTACGTCAGCAATCAGCTGTTAAAGATGCGGTCACCATTGTTAAAGATGAACGTCTAGTGGCTTATGTTGTATTAGAGACAGAAGAGGTTAAGCAATCGGATTTGAAAAAAGCATTACGAGATAGGTTGCCTGCTTATATGGTGCCTCATGCTTTTATGTTGATTGATCATATTCCATTGTCGCCCAATGGCAAGGTGGATAGAAAAGCACTGCCCGAACCTGATTACACTCAAGACGATGAAAAAGAAAAAGTATTGCCACGAAATGAAACAGAAACTAAAATCGCTGAAATCTGGCAAGAAGTTTTAAAACTGGATCAAATCGGTGTGTATGATAATTTCTTTGAATTGGGTGGTCATTCGCTACTTGCAACTCAGTTGATATCAAGAATACGTCAAACTTTTCAAATTGAGCCCACGTTACAGGCATTTTTTGATGACCCAACCATTTCAGGTTTTGCCATTGTTATTGATAACAGTGATCAGCAAGCAGTGAGTGTGCCTATTCCTACTATTAAAGCCAGGCCAAGGCGTGGCAAGAGACGTAAGGATTTGCGTTCAAAACTCGAGCAATTATCTGATGAAGAATTGGAAGAATTGTTGAAAAAGAAGAGCTTGAGCTAGAGTCTATTTTAAAAAAACAATACAAATATTTTCATGATGACAGACCTCCATAATTAAGGGGGATTTCACCATGGTTTTTGGATAAAACCCTGCTAGACTAACCTTTTAGGTTAGTTTTTAAATTAAATTATTGAGGTCTGCCGTAGGCTGAAAAAGAATGAAATTTACAATTTTTTATATATTCTATAGTATTCTTTCATGCTAAACCAACCAACCAACCAACCAACCAACCAACCAACCAACCAATCAAAATTTAACATTTAACATTTAACATTTAATCATGCTGAATATGGTTGTCAGTCTAATCATCTATCCATTCCTGAGCTGTTCGATCAATACACCAAATTAGGGTTTATCTACCCCAAAAAGCGACAATTTATTGCTCCATTTTATGATCGTATTGTGTCTAACTGGGAAGTGGCAATGCAACATGGATTGTTGCAGGTATTAACTTACGGTGATGTGGGGCAGGCGAATTGGGCATCAGTCAGTGAATGGATGCAAACAGAAAATGGTTGGAATTCACAGCATTTAGTTGGAACCTCTCCCATTGCTTCAAGAGCCGTGATGCTTTGTCGTCAAATGGAAGCAATACATAATTCGTTACATTATTCTTACCAGAATTTTTTTCAGCAGAAAAATAAATTTTCCAAGCGAGTTTTTGGATCAATAGATCAGTCGTTTTCTAATCAGCAATATTATCTCAAAGAATATGCGTATTTTTACTTACAGAAAAGTACAAAGTCGTCAGTAATTGTCGATTGTTCGATCGATATTTTACCTGCTGATAAAAATAATGTGGGTGACTTATTGCTCTTTTTGAATCAACAAAGATCAATCTGTTTTTGTCAGGCAGAGCAAATCACAGTAGATAATCTGACATTACAATTATTGAATAAGCGGTATCACACCGCAGGTCTATTTCGTTATCGACAAATTTATATTTGTCGTCAACAAGGTGAAATTGTGGGGTGTAGTATCGTCTACCGATGACCTTTGGGTTTAAATTTTTCATTCATAGAAAATCGGTGTGAGCTGATCATCAGTGATTGTATTGATTAATCGACCGCAAGCATGACAATTCAAGCCTTATTTACATTCCTCTGATAAAATGACCGACATTGAAACCAAAATTGAACCTTATCATCAAATTATCGGTAAGATTAATCAGGATGAAAAAGAACAATGTGCGTTGAAACTTGATATTGCCAAAACATTGTTGACTCATGCTAAATCAAAAACCTTTGCAGATGATGTGACTCGTTGTTTTATGCAACATCTTGAGTCGCCTGATACATTAACTTATTCAAATCTGTTTACGGTGATTGGAAAAGTTCGTTAAATATTTCATCGTATATGTCATAATAGTTTTAAGTGATGGGTTTTTATTGTCAAGTGATAATATAATGATCACCATCAGTCATTTCAGCAAGGACTATTCATGCAATTTCTTAATATCAAAACAGATTTTGCCTTCAAAAAGGTATTTGGCAGTAAAGACAGTAAAGATCGGTTAATTAGTTTTTTAAATCATCTCATTTATTCTGATAGTGCCAAAAAAATAAAAGATTTAACCATTGTCGACCCTTATAATCTACCCATGCTCAAAGGTGTGAAAGACACTTATGTGGATGTTAAAGCGGTGTTAGATGATGACACTACAGTCATTATCGAAATGCAAATACTCAATCATCCAGGGTTTGAAAAACGAGTATTGTACAATGCGGCTAAAAATTATTCCTTGCAACTGAAAAAAGGGGAAGATTATCACTTGCTGAATCCTGTGATTGCTTTGAGTATTGTTGATTTTGAGATGTTTGAAGAACATGACAATGTCTTTAGTCATTTTAAACTCATTGAAAAAGAGCAATTCATCAATTACAGCGATGATATTGAATTGATTTTTGTTGAATTACCTAAGTTTAATAAAACACTGGATGAATTAGAGAACATAAAAGATCAGTGGTTATATTTTGTTAAAAACTCTGGTAGTTTGGAGTTTATACCGAAAGATTTTAATTCTGATATTCAAGGGGCATTAGAGGTTGTCAATGAAGCGAGTATGACCATTGAAGAATTGGAAGTACAACACAAAAGACAGGAGTTTATTTACATTCAACGAACATCATTGGAATTGGCAAAAACTCAAGGTCTAAAGCAGGGTATAAAACAAGGTATTGAGCAAGGTATTGAGCAAGGTCTTGAGCAAGGTCTTGAGCAAGGTCTTGAAGAAGGTAAAAAAGTTGGAATCATCGGGATGTTTAAAATGGGAGTTGATGTAGAGAAAATTGCAGACTATTTTAAAATTACTGTTGATGAAATTAACGCTATTTTAGAGAACAAAAAAGACAAGTAAAACTCTCTGAAAATAGATAAAAACGCTTAATTAAACAAAGGGTATTTAATGAAGAATTTTTACTGGATGGTTTTACTGTGTCTGCTTATGGTGATTGTAAGTGGCATTATTTATATGCATAAAGACCAGGTGAGTTTAATAAAAATCCCTCCAAAATCATTAGCGCAGTGGTATAAACCAGAAAATAAGCGTCAGGTTTGGTTACACAATATGTTTAAACTGCGACGTGAAATGCAGGCACTTAGGTTTTACTCTCAAGCAAAAGAGGCGAAGAAACTGCAAAAATGGCTAAATCAATTCAGCGAACATTATTTGAAAATTTTTGAAATGGTGCCAGAATGGAATAAAAAATTGGATAGAGAGGCTCTGGCTACTTTACAAAATTTTGCGCAGGTAAGTAATTTTCAAGGAATTACAAAGGTGCTTGATAGCTTAGATGAAAGTTGTAAATTGTGCCATACAGATTATAGAGCGATTACTGCGACTATGTACCGTGCTCCAGATTTCTCTAAAATAGAAAAACTCAGTTCATCGGCTTCAATCCAAGAGCATATGAAAACATTAATTAAACAGATCAATCAGGTTAAGATTGCTTCAGAAGACGGTATGCCCGATCATGCTTTATCCTCATTATCTGATCTGAGTAAAGGACTTGAATTGTTGGGGGAAAGCTGTTCTGGTTGCCATAAAAAAGACCGTAAAATATATCCAAGTGATAGCATGAGTCAAACCCTGGCTAGGCTGAAGCAAAGTATAAAATTTGGTACGCAAAAAAAACAGGGAGAAGAATTGGGTAGTTTAGCGGTGCAAGCTTGCGCTCGTTGTCATGCTACTCATCGACTTTCTGCTGATAGCAGGAAGCTATTTTTAGAGCCACAAAGTTTGTCTGAGTTAATTAGACATTAGGGGAAGCGAAATAAATAAACTACCCATCTTACTGACTTTTTTGTTCGTCTTCTTTGCCACAAAAATAATTGAGTAGAATGACTGCACGCCTATTTTTGTAACAAAGAAGATGAACAAAATTCTGCACAATATAAGAGTGGAAAACTGGGTCAATTAAACGGAATCTATATGCACATTATTCTTTCACATGATCACTCATTTATTTGGAGTTTTTCTTGATCGGTTTTCTACGAGGTAAAATTGTCGCTATTAATCCGCCGTTGTTATTATTGGATGTCAATGGTGTGGGTTATGAGCTTGAAGCACCATTAACATTGTTTGATGGTTTGCCAGATGTGAATCAAGAATTGATGCTGTATACTCATTTCTTGGTCAGAGAAGACGCACAAATTCTCTATGCCTTTAGAACAGACCAAGATAAGTCATGGTTTAGAACATTGATTAAAGTCAATGGTATCGGGGCAAAATTGGCGTTAACGATTTTGTCTGGAATGAAAATGGATGAGTTTATTTATGCCATTCGAGAAAAAGATGTCAATGCTTTAAAAAGTATTTCGGGTATTGGTAAAAAAATGGCAGAGCGCTTAATCATTGAAATGAAAGATCGACTCGATGACGATAGTTGGAATACGATTGGTGTTGAAATTAATAAAAATCTAGCAGGAAATCCTGGTACCGATTCTTTGCCTGTTAAGGCTCCTCATATTGAAGCCATTAATGCATTGGTTGCGTTAGGTTATAAACACCAAAGCGCCAGCCAGATGGTGAGTGAGTTTAAAAATAAAGATTTATCAATCGAAGAAATTATCAAATTAGCATTACAGTCAACCTTAAAAAATAAATAATACATGGAAACAGAACGTATCATTTCAGCCCAATCTCAAGATGAAGAATTGGTCGAACAAGCCATTCGTCCTAAAAGTCTGCGAGAATATATTGGTCAACAAGCCGTTTGTGAGCAAATGGAGATATTCATTACAGCGGCAAAAAATCGTCAGGAAGCGCTGGATCATGTATTGATATTTGGTCCACCTGGTCTTGGAAAGACAACCATGGCCAATATTATCGCCCGAGAAATGAATGTGAATTTACATTCTACCTCTGGGCCTATTCTGGAAAAGCCAGGAGAATTGGCCGCATTATTGACCAATCTTGAAAGTCATGACGTATTATTTATTGATGAAATTCATCGCATGAGTCCTGTGATTGAAGAAGTGCTTTACCCTGCAATGGAAGATTATCAAATTGATATCATGATTGGTGAAGGGCCAAGTGCACGTTCAATCAAGTTGGATATTACACCTTTTACCTTGATCGGAGCGACAACCAGAGCGGGTTTATTAACATCTCCTTTGAGAGATCGTTTTGGTATTGTGCAACGCTTGGAATTTTATAATCATGAAGAATTGACTACTATTATTATCCGCTCAGCTAGAATTTTAAACATTGAAATTGAAGAATCTGGTGCCCAAGAAATCGCTAAGCGTTCCCGTGGAACTCCTCGAATAGCTAATCGATTATTAAGAAGGGCTCGTGATTATGCTGAAGTCAAAGGCAATGGTGTTATTGATCTGCAATCTGCAATGAGTGCAATGAATTTATTGCAAGTTGATGATTGTGGTTTTGATGAAATGGATCGTCGTTTATTAAGAATTTTAATTGATCATTTTGATGGTGGACCTGCGGGTGTTGAAAGTCTTGCCGCGGCTATTGGTGAAGAAAAAGGAACCATTGAAGATGTTTTAGAGCCTTATTTAATACAGCAAGGTTATATGGTTAGAACTTCAAGAGGGCGGATGGCGACACAAAAAACCTATGCTCATTTTGGGATTATTGAATCCTGATTGAGAGTGTCGACTGTCAACGTTCTTTTTTTATTTGTTAGAATCTTTTTTCATGGATTCTGCAAATAATGCCTCAATATCAATGTCTTCATCGGTTTCACTGTCTTCAGTTTTTTTAGATAATTCAAGTTCATCAAATAAATCTTCAGCATTGGTGTTATTTTCATTGCTAAACAATGATGAAAAATCATCAGAATCTTCATCTTTTTGTATTATGTTTTCATCTAATAGTACTTCATGGTTATTATTCTCTTCTTCATTGTTACGTGATTCCAAATTGTTGTCAGATTCTGCTATATCTTCTTCGTGAAGCATGTTTGTGGCAAATAAATTATCTGTATTTTCTTCATTTTCAAGTATGGACTCCAAATCATCATCTGGTTCGTCATTGTTTAATACTGACAGTTCCTCTGGTTCTTCTTCAACAGGGTTTGATTCTGAATTGTCTGGAGTGACTATTTGTTCGTCTGGGTTGTCATCATCATGTAATTCATTGATATCAACGCCATTGCTTTCACCAAAAATAGATTCTATGTCATCATCGTGATCGTGTTGTTCTGTATCGTCAGGTATAGCGGTTGAAGTGCTTTCATCAGATTCAAATGCGGATAATAAATCATCTTTGAAATTGTCGTTGCCAGATTCCGATACATCTTCTTCGTGAATCATGTTTGTAGCGAATAAATCTTCGGTGCTTGTGTCTTCTTCATTTTCAAACATTGATTCCAAGTCATCATCTGGTTCATCATCGTTGAATACTGAAAGTTCCTCTGATTCTTCAATTGGGTGTGATTCTGAATTGCCTAGAGTGACTATTTGTTCGTCTGGGGTGTCATCATCATGTAATTCATTGATGTCAACGCCATTGCTCTCACCAAAAATAGATTCTATGTCATCATCGTGATCGTGTTGTTCTGTATCGTCAGGTATAGCGGTTGAAGTGCTTTCATCAGATTCAAATGCGGATAATAAATCATCCTTGAAATTGTCGTTGCCAGATTCCGATACATCATCTTCGTGAATCATGTTTGTAGCGAATAAATCTTCGGTGCTTGTGTCTTCTTTATTTTCAAACATTGATTCCAAGTCATCATCTGGCTCATCAGTGTTTAATACTGAAAGTTCCTCTGGGTTGTCGTCAGGTTGTTCAATGTCATCAGATTTAACGGTTGAAGTGCTTTCATCAGAATCAAATGCGAATAATAAATCATCTTTTAAATTGTTGTTATCAGACTCTGATATATCTTCTTCGTGAATCATGTTTGTAGCAAATAAATCTTCTGTATTAGTGTTTTCTTTATCTTCTAAATCATCATTATTTTTCACCAAATTTTCTTCGGTTATATTTTCCCGATTAAATTCTATTTCGTTATTTGTTGGTTCACTGTCTTCGAGTGGAACACTCAATTCTGTTGAGGGTGTTGTATCGTTTGACGCTGTTTGAGGGAGGGCGGTTATTTGATGCTCATTTGTAGGATCAAAATCTTCTGATGTTAAAAATTTATCATCAATTGATTTGTTTTCAGCTGTGGTTTCGGTTTTTTGAGTAGATTGTTGATCTGTTGCATTAACTTGGGTAATTAGGCTATTAATAAACTGGTCTTTTTCTTCTAGTTGTTCCTGTAATAATTGGATTTGTTCTTGGTCTTCCTCGGTATCTTCTATTCTAGTTCTCAGTTCAATATTTTGTTGATTGAGCTGTTCTATTTGAGTTTCGTAGTGTGTATTTTGACTTTTTTGGTCATCCAGTTGCTTATAAACAGAGCTTTCTTCCCAGGTTGATATATCTAATGATGTCATTTCATCATGTTTTTCCTGTAGTTTTTTGACTTCTTCTGATAATTGCTGAGAGGACGAGTCTTTTTCTGCAATAGTGTTTTCTAGGTTTGTCGCTTTTGTCTCGCTTTCATGTTGTTTTTCAACATGATATTTAATGTCTTCTTTTAACTTAGTATTTTCATTGTCTAAATTATCTTTTTCTATTTCAAGTGTTTCAATATTTTTTGTAAAAGAGTTTTTTTCTTCTTCAAGTTGTTCAATTTCTTTAACAAGATCATCTTTTTCCTGATTTAAGTTATCAATGTTCTTGTGTAATTCATTGTTATCTTCCTCGAGAATTTGAATGCACATGTCAGAGTCATTAAGCGATCTTTCTAAATGATCAACATGGCTTTCAAAATGCTCAATGGCTTCGCTGTCAGACGGGTTGATTTTGATTTGGTTTAATTCGGACCTCAAGTCTTTGATGACGACATTTTGATTTTTGGCAATGTCTTTTAATCGGTTAAATTGCTTGGTAATTTGTTTGAACTTTTTATCGGCAGTATTTTTTATGGTGGAAACAAATGATTTTTGATTTTCGTCGGTATTTTTACTGGTGATAACTGACTGGTGGAATTCATTAAAATTATTGCGATATTTTTCCACTAAACCATGAATTTCTGAATCATCATCAACATCTTTTGTGTATTCGATGATTTGTTGATGAATATTTTCTCCTGTTTGATGAACCTGAGAAACCTGGCTTTGCATATTTTCCAAGTGTTCTAATTGAGACTTTAAATTCTCAATATTAGATTTATATTCCTGAATTTCTTGTTCTAGTTTTTCTTTGGCTTCGTCAGTAATTTCATTGTTTTCAGTCTCATCGATATCATTTGAATCTAGGTTTTCTAATTGATTTTTTAATTCCTCTATTTCGTTGCTTGCTGTTGTAATTTCTTCAGATTTATCATCAATTAAGCTTTCAAGAAGTTGTATTTTTTCCTCAAATTCTATGGATTTACTGTTTGAAACAGATAAACGATAACAGTTGATGACTTTTTTAAGCTGTTTTTGAATCAGCTGCCAAAATAGTTTGTCATTATCCTTAACGATGAGTGATTGGTTTTCAGTGTTAAGAAATAAGTATCTTAATGCAGTAATTTGATGTGAGACATCTGAGTTTGGGTCAAGTTTGACTTTGTTGTTATTGGTTAGACCCATATACAACTCTTTTGTTCTGTTTAGTTCTTGTTTTAGTATTTCTTTGTAAGTTGGGTTTTCAGGAGGGGGAGGGGCTACTTGTTGAAGTTCTGGTTCGGGTGTCTCGGGTGTATTATTAATTGGTTGCTCAGGGATATTTTGAGGTTCATCTGATGAATTTTCTAAGTGGAATATTTCTAGCTCGTTATCTTTTAATTTAGATCGTTGTTTGACAATGATGACGATTAAAACAACAAACACAACGAGTAAAAAAATAGATATTTCAAGGGCACCAAATAAAATGGCTGGACTAATGTTCATACGGCTTCCATTAATGAAATTTAAAAACCAATGGTTTTGTGTTCTTTATCTTTAATTAATTATTATAGTTGTTTGCTAAAATATTTCATATTCTTGTAAACACTTGCAAGATATTGGTCTTATTGTATAATCACGCTGTTTATTATAATGTAGGAGTTTCTATAAAAATGGCAGTTATCGCAAAAAGATCGATCATGACCTTTTTCTCTTCGCCGACTTGTCCTTATTGTCACATGGTCAGGTTTGTCTTAACCGAAAAAGGATTGGCTGCAGAAATCTATGACGTTGACGTTGATAACTTACCTGATGATTTGCTGGAAATTAATCCTTATGCGACTGTTCCTACCTTAGTTGATCGTGATCTTGTTTTGTATGAATCACGAGTGATTATGGAATATTTAGATGAACGTTTTCCACATCCTCCTTTGTTACCTGTTGATCCTGTCTCAAAAGCACGTTCAAGATTGTTGATGCATCGAGTGGCTCAAGATTGGTATAGTTTGTTGCCCGATATAAAATCTGAAAATCAAAAAAAGGCCGATAAAGCAAGAAAAGCATTACGAGATAGCTTGATTTCTGCTGCTCCAGTTTTTGAACTCAAGTCTTATTTTATGAGTGATGAATTTACTTTGATTGATTGTCTGATTGCCCCATTATTTTGGAGATTGGGTAAATTAGGTATTGAACTGCCTGAAGAAGCTCAGCCCGTTAAAGATTATATGAATCGTGTGTTTAACAGAGAAGCATTTAAAGCCAGTTTGTCAGAACTTGAATTGGATATGTGTTGATATCAAAGTCAACCAATAAAATATGATGACATCAAACCGACCTTATTTACTCCGAGCCATTTATGAGTGGATTTTGGATAATGACATGACTCCATATCTGCTTGTGAATGCAGAATATGAAGATACTTTTGTTCCCATTCAGTTTGTCGAAAATGGTCGAATAATTTTAAATTTGAGTCCTAGTGCTGTGCGTAGTCTTGAATTAAATAATGATTGTGTGACATTTAATGCTCGCTTTAGTGGCAAAGTCATGGATGTGTATATTCCTATTGGAGCTACTTTGGCGATTTATTCACAAGAATCCACTCAAGGTATGGTTTTTTCTGAAGAAGATGAAGCCAACTTTGAGCAATCATCTGAGCAGATAAAACCGCCTAAAAAAGGTAAGCCTACGCTGAAAATTGTTAAATAATATTGAAAAACAAAGTGTTTTTAATATATAGGTGTTTTTTATTTTCACCATGAAGTGCATGAAGATATTGAAGTTTTTTCTTCATTGTCTTCATGCACTTCATGGTAAAAAAATTATACCATTCACCGAATATTTGCCCATCAGAGCATTATGTTCTCATCATCTCTCATCTATTTCTGTAGATAGCCATGCCTGCCGTAAAAAAACAGCCCGTAAATATCATTGAACCTTATGTGAAAATAAGAAATTTATCATTCTCTCATGAGAATAGAAAAATATTCGATGGCATTAATATGGATATTCCCAAAGGAAAAATATGTGCTGTTATGGGGGTTAGCGGTGCGGGGAAAACGACGTTATTGAAGCTGATTGGTGGTCAATTAAGACCCAGTTGTGGCTCTGTTAAAGTGGATGGCAAAGAAGTTAAAAAACTGTCATTACCCGCTCTGTATCAATTGAGAAAAAAAATGGGTATGTTATTTCAAAGCAGTGCCTTGCTGACTGATTTAACGGTGTTTGAAAATGTTGCCTTTCCGATCAGAGAACACAGTAATTTAACAAATAGTATGATTCGTAGTTTGGTGTTGATGAAGTTGCAAGCGGTTGGGTTGCGTGGGGCTCAGGACTTGATGCCCAGTCAATTATCTGGTGGTATGGCGCGTCGAGTTGCTTTGGCGAGAGCAATTGCATTAGACCCTATGATGTTGATGTATGATGAGCCATTTACAGGGCAAGATCCCATCTCAATGGCTGTTTTGTTGAAACTCATAAAAACACTCAATGAATCATTACATATGACCAGTATTTTGGTGTCTCATGATGTTAAGGAAACGGCATCGATCTCTGACTATATCTATATTATATCGAATGGCAAAATGATCAGTCACGGAACGCCACGGCAAATATCAAGAACCAAAGATGATAATGTGGTTCAGTTTATGAAAGGTTTGGCAGATGGTCCAGAGCAGTTTCATTATCCTGCGGGCGATTATTGTGAAGAATTGTTTCAAACGGTAAAAGGCAATAATGACTCATGAAACAAATTCAACAAATTGGACAGCAATCAATAAAGTCAGTCGAAAGAATTGGGCGTGCTAGCCTATTTTTATTTTATATTTTCAAAAGTGGCGTAGACTGTATTATACGTTTCCGTTTAGTGATCTCACAAATTTATTATGTGGGTGTTTTATCTGTATTGATTGTCTCTATTTCTGGTTTTTTTGTCGGCATGGTGCTGGCTTTGCAAGGTTATCATGTATTATCTCAATTTGGTCAGGAATCGACCTTAGGGGTTATGGTTGCCTCAGCAATATTGATGGAATTAGGTCCAGTGGTCACTGCTTTGTTATTTGCTGGTAGAGCAGGTTCTGCCTTAACGGCAGAAATTGGTTTAATGAAAACAACAGATCAGTTGGCTGGTCTGGAAATGATGGCAGTTGACCCCATCAAAAGAATTATTGCACCAAGATTTTTTGCGGGTGTTATCAGTGTGCCATTATTAACCATTATCTTTTCATCACTGGCTGTGTTTGGTGGTTATTTTGTCGGTGTTGGTTTATTAGGTGTTGATGATGGCGCATTTTGGTCTCAAATACAGTCAAAAATAGATTTTAATGATGACTTGTTAAATGGTTTGTTAAAAAGTTTTGTATTTGGCGTTATTGTTAGCTGGTTGGCGGTTTTTGAAGGCTATGATACTGTACCTACTTCATCAGGTATCAGTCATGCAACAACCAGAACCGTGGTGCATTCTGCGATTGCAATTCTGGCAGTTGATTTTATTTTAACTGCGTTGATGTTATAGGAGGACAGTCTCCTAGATTCAGCAGTGATCGCTAAGCATTCTTGTATCACTGTGTTTTTATTGGGTTTATGTGAAGTCGCTACCACTTACAAAGTGGCTCATATACTACGCCAAGCAAGCAATTTGAGTCGCTTTATAAGTTCTTCAACTATGGAGTTTAAGATAATGAATAATTCAAAATTTATAGAAAGTATGGTCGGGTTATTTGTTTTATTTGGTTTTGTTGGTGCTTTTT
>Ga0233443_1000571_pt1 | contig 39573 bp, 30 predicted proteins | sample SI_123_September_2_FD_182784 | JGI IMG/M metagenome (GOLD analysis project Ga0233443, IMG submission 182784) | Seawater microbial communities from Saanich Inlet, British Columbia, Canada - SI_123_September2016_200_MG | ecosystem: Environmental > Aquatic > Marine > Inlet | place: Canada: British...
TCACATATATTTTATAATCTCCGGGATTCAAATCCAGCGCCATTGCATATTCTCCTAAAGCCTCCGCATATTTGTTTTGTCTGTAGTAAATATTTCCCTTAAGTAGATAGACTTGTTCGTTATAATATGCTTCTGAAAGTAGCGATTCCAGGATTTCAGTGGACTTGCCATACTCACCATTTTCAAAATAGTTATTGGCCTGTAGGAGCCAGATTCGATGGTCGTGAGCGTAGTATTGCAAATAGGTTCGAAGGGAAGCAATGGATGCGTCTGTATTAAATATTTCGTACTCGATTTCCCCGATCATTCTGATCTGTTCTGGTGTTAATTCGTTTCGATCAATTCCATCAATTAATTTCCTGGTTCTTTCCACTTTTCCCAAATCAGCCAGACAGCGTGCAAATTGAATTTGTAATACTGTGCTTCCTGGTTCCAGTTCAAGCGCCTTTCGATAGTCAGATTCTGAAAATTTCAGTTCTCCAAGTTGTTCATAAACTTCTGCCCTCATCGCATAAAGCCGGCCCTCATTTTCACAATCATTAATAAGGATATCCAGCATCTCCAGAGTTGTTTCAAGTTTACCGTTTCTTAACAGGTTCTTAGCTTCTTCAATATCCAATTCGTTCTGTGAGTACCAATCTGTTTTCCAAAGCTGTATCCATAGTTCATTTTTCTTAAGTAATTGAAAGTCAGGATTTGTTCTGATCTCACTTCTTGGCCTCTTCGTTGAAGATTGTAAATGTTCCTTCAGAAAGTCTATGGAAGTGCCTACATCACCCTTCTGAGCATAAGATCTTGCCAATCCATAGCTGCGAACTAAGTTTTCTTTTAAATCAATCGTACGGAAATCCTCAATGGCTTTATCGGTTTCGTGGTTTAGCAAATAACATTCAGCACGACAGGCCAGGGCCTCATTTCTATATTTCGTGAAATTGTCCTCCAGATTTTTCGTGAACAAGAGAATCGCATCTTCATATTCACCACGATCCATGGCTCCAAGCCCACGATAATACGAATTGTTATGGTCATTAAGCTGAGCCGTGGCCGATAAACCAAGAGCAAGCATAAATAGCCAAATGAGATATGTTTTATTATTAAACTGCATAATTATTCCAAGCCCGGTGCATCTTTAATATCCTTAAACAGATGAACAAAGCCAACTAATGTGCTGTGTTCATGTCCTGATAAACGTTTGGTGTAAACATCGCAGGTGTAATAGTAAACTCCGTCGCTTAATTTTTCACCGGTTTCCAGATAAGTTCCATCCCAATTGATCTGCGGATCTTCTGTTTGAAAGACAAGATTACCCCACCTGTTAAAGATCTTTAAATCGATCTTTTCAATCAGATAATACGGTGCGAAATCCGGATCGACATATTTTGGTTTAAAAAAATCGTTCTTACCATCATTGTTGGGAGTGAATACATTCGGAAGTTCATATTCATAACAAACATCCACACACTCCCTAAAGACAATTTCACTCTCATTCTGAAATGAATCAATTGCGATAACTGCATAGCAGGCTGCCATTGTTTTCAGATCAAACAGATCGTGACTAAAAGTGGTGATATCAGCACTATCGATGCTTGCTATTAATTCCCATTCTCCATCGTAAGTTCCTGTATAGTATACCTTATATCCAATTACATCGTTAGCGCAGTATGTATTGGGATTTGTCCAGGCCAGCTGATTGCTGAAGTTTTCACAAATTGAACCAACCAGCAGATCAGGTTGGCAGGGAGGAACTGTATCGAGCGGAGTTCCACAATTTCGTTGTGAATGATTAATTAAAGGATAAACTACCCGATTGGTATTATAGTAGCCATATGCTTTTATCCGATAACAATATTCAGATCCGTTATTCAAATCGGTATCAACAAACTCGTTCGTACCGGAATAACCAATGGAGTCGTATTGATTAAGTGACTCGTTCCATCGATAAATATTGAAAACAGAATCAATCCAGGGCACATTTCTCTGAATAAAAAGCTCCAGTTCATTATCGCTTTCACGGATTTCGAGATAATGTGAAGATGCAATCTGCGGTGCCCCGATCAGAAAACGATTGGCCGGGTTGGCGTGATAAAGTTCAACACGGTATGAGTAAGCCTTCTCCAGCGTATTTAGTCCCTGATCCTGATAGATCGTATCGTTTTTGTTCATAGTTGAATCAATTAACTGTAGATTTTCACCCCAGATTCCTTCCGAGCGGTAAATTAAATAATGGAATGGCCCTGACAAACCTAAAGTATCCAGCTCCTTAGGTTCGGCCCAAAGCAGATTGATAATACCAGCATCAGAACTTGTAGCTTCAACATCAACATTGGTAATCATTGGAATTCCATTTTTAAGAAATCCACACACTTCTACAGAAGCATAACTTTCAGATGCATCGTCGAAGTAAGCAACAATCATATAGCAATATTCTATTCCCTGTCGCAAGCCCATACCATCGTTATCGTCCACAAACGAAGTATCCTCCCATGCGTCTGTTGTTCCGATCAATTCATATCCAGTGTAAGTGGGAACACCCGTTTCACATTCATTCGGGACAAAACCATAGCTCCCTTCTCTCCGGAATATTTGATATCCGGATGCGTTTGAACAGGCTGTCGCATCCCACTTCAGGGTGATTGCCTTATTGGACGGTATTAAAGTCGGATTCTCAGGTGCCGGTCCTACAATGGTAATTTGCAGATTTTCCAGATCAACCAGATTCGCCAGTGTGCCTTCATCAATTGCTTTGAAGGTTACCTGATAGGGTTGTTTGCGCACATGAGAGCATTTCGTATTCCACTGAAAAAGATAATTATCTATACCTGCCGGGGATGGTTGGTTGGGCAAACTTAGGATTGCAGGACTTTCAGGCACAAGAAAAGGTATACCAAAAGCTGTCATCGTAACTTTGTCACCATTCGGATCGGAAACACCAATAGTTATTTTGATTGAATCACCCGCCTGGATACAGATTGGATCAAGTGCATTAATAACCGGAGGTTCATTATCCGTTTCCACAACTTCAATCTGCATATCTCTTATTATTTCGCTGAGCTTTAACGATCCTCTCCACTCTTCAATAAGCATGGCCACATTATAAATACCAACTGCATCCGGTGCATCCCAGACTAAATCACCGCTTAACTCATTCACATAAAATGCATTGGTATAAGATGGATAGGAGTAATCGATTATTTCTTCTCCACCATCGGTTAAACAGGTTGCTAATTTATAGGATAAGCTATCACCATCTACGCTGTCGACAGCAACCGGATTATGCTCAAAAACACGGTGTAGAGCGGCCTTATCAATAGGTGGATTTAACATAACAGGTGAGGTATTTCCAGATTGATCAACAATTTGAAATACTGTTTTTATGGCAAAAACTACATTCACCGAATTTGGAATATTTACCACCCCAAAATTTCGGTTTGGATCCTCGACCACAATCTCATAATCGGCCGGGCCGGGAAAGGTATGAGTAGCAACGTAAGTATTCTTTTGATAATAATCAGGCAATAGAATTTTTTCTATTCTTTGAGCATTTGAGATGCCACCATCTCCCCATGTTACCTCAAGAAAATCGCGATCTGCCGGGCTGGGTGAGTAGGTATAAGTCGTAATGGTTACCAGATAGGTATAACCTTCAACATGCTCGAATGTTATCTCCCCTGCCCTGTTGTGGGTGGCAATCATCTCTGATGCAAATAGTAAGAGTATGAATAGTATGTAATATCTCTTCATTAATGCCCCGGGTTTAAATCGATAACCTGTCTCTGGTTTTGTAAATTAAATATAAGTCCATTACTAACACCTCTAAAGTTAACAAATACCAGATTCTTTTGATCAGCAAAACGCTCAATTAACATTGAATTAATCAATTCAATCTCTGAACCGTTCTTTAATTCCTGAATCTGATAACTAAGATAAACGGCATCACTATCTCTTTTAATATCTGAATGAGTACCTAATTCAAGTTTTTTTCCATCAATCATGAAATAGAACCTGGCCCTGAGGTATTCATCTGCCTTCCGATTTAATTCGCTGGTGAGTGAATCCTGAGTCATATCCAAGAACTCACCGAAATATTGCCTTAGCGCAGCAGAAAGATCGTCAGCAAACAATTTAATATTTACATCCGAAATACCTGATTCTGAATTTATCTCCAGATTTGTAACGGAAAGGTGTAAAGGATGGGGCATTGCAGGATTGATCCACAAACCAAGATTAAATAAAACCGCCATGAAATAATGTAAAATCATTAGATAGCTTCTTTTGGAAACTTAAAATACAATGTGCGTTACTTAGCAACGGATAAAGTTCAAAAGTACATTTTTAAACTGCAAATTTATTATCATTTTTACGGCAAATTATCAGACGATGACCATTTTTGAAACCTTTTTTCAACTGGGCTTTGAGCACATCATTGATATTGCAGCAATTGATCATATTTTGTTTCTGCTTGTGATATGTGCTGTATACAGGTTGCCGGACTGGAAACGGCTTTTAATACTTATTACTGCCTTTACCCTTGGCCATACAATTACGCTGATTCTGGCCACTTTCAATTTGTTGATAATTGCCTCATCACTCATTGAATTTCTGATACCTGTCACCATCTTCATTACTGCCATTGCGAATCTCATACAGATTCGGACTAAATCAGATAAATCAATGCACAAAATCAGATATTTTAGTTCACTCGTATTTGGTATGATCCATGGACTTGCATTTTCCAATGAACTCAGAGCGCTCTTGTTTAATTCGAGTGAACTATGGAAACCACTACTGGGCTTTAATATTGGGGTTGAATCCGGACAACTTGTATTCGTTTCGTGTTATTTATTATTAAGTTATTTTTTGGAAAGTCTGTTAAATGTGAAACAGAATGCAATCAATCTTGTATTGTCGGGAACGGGGTTGATTGTTTCTTTTGTTTTAATCATTGAAAGATATCCCTTTTGACGAACATTCTGCTCAGACAACTGTTTAAAACCAATCTGGCAAAAGGCAAAAACAAAAGATATATGTGGGATCAAAAATACGCATCGGAAGACTATCTATACGGTAAAAATCCAAACCGGTTTTTTAGTGAATTTCTTGCAATTTCCTCACCCGGGCATTTATTGCTTCCAGGCGAAGGAGAAGGCAGAAACGGTGTCTATGCAGCTTTGCAAGGTTGGCAGGTAGATGCTTTCGATACCAGCAAAGTAGGAAGACGGAAAGCACTCAATTTTGCATCTGCTAAAAATGTGAACCTGAATTATCGAACGGAAGGATATTTAACTTTCGAAACGAATGAAAAGTACGATCTCATCGGCCTTTTCTATACCCATATGCCGGTGGATATGAGACTGGAGTTTCATCAAAAAATCCCGGGCTGGCTCAAAAAAGGTGGCATCGTAATCATGGAAGTTTTTGATAAGAAACAGTTGAAGAGAAATTCCGGAGGACCGAAAAGCCTTGATTTGCTATACAGAGAGATGGATCTTTTAAAGGATTTTAATGGATTATCGGTTGTAAAATCAGAGACTGTCACTGTTAACCTGAACGAAGGGAGAGGACACGAAGGAGAAGCTAAGGTCATTCGATTGATATTGAAAAAAGAAAATTAAAATAATTATGAATCACGAAGAAATCTTCGATCAATTATGGACGGATTATACAAGTCAGAATCCTTCCGCAAGAAAGGTGTATGATCTGTTTACAGAAAGAGGCGAAACGGTTATCAACGATCATATTGCTTTCCGGACCTTCAACGATCCAAGGATAAATGTAGATGCCTTGTCGCAGGTTTTTCTAAAAACAGGATATGAAGAGTCGGGACATTATAATTTTGAACAGAAGAAGTTAAATGCCAAACATTTTGAACACAAAACTGATAAGAATGCACCTCGGGTATTTATAAGTGAACTGAGGTTGGAAGAATTCAGTGAAGAACTGCAGGATATCGTAAAGGATTCTATTGATCAGATACCGGATAGTTACCTGCTTTCCGACGACCTGATTTTTTCAGGTACCGTGTGGGGCGCAACCAGCTATAATCTATATCAGAAACTTAGAATTGAATCGGAATATGCTGCCTGGTTGTACGCCTATGGATTCAGGGCAAATCATTTTACTGTTAGCATTAATCATCTTAAATCGCTTCCGGAAATAAAGCAGGTGAATCGGTTTCTAAAGGACAATGGTTTTCTGATCAATGATTCAGGAGGTGAAATTAAAGGTACACCGGAAGAATTACTGGAACAATCAAGTATAAAGGCCGGAATTATTTCCTACAAATTCCGTGAAGGAGAATATAACATTCCAGGATGTTACTATGAATTTGCAAGAAGATATCCTGACAATGAGGGTAATCTTTATAGTGGATTCATTGCCAAATCGGCTGATAAGATTTTCGAGAGCACAAACTTCTACAAGAAATAGTTGACTTTATTAATTGTTTGTCGGGCAAGCTTTCTATTGAAGGTCAACTGATTAAAACAACTATTGTCCGGAATCTTTCAGAACAGTTTCATTTTTTGTACAAACCTTACTAATTACTTAAACTCTTGCCGGATGTTTCAATGTATCCAAACAAAACGTATCACTATACACCGGATCTGACTGCTGACGTAAATTATACCTGGAGGTCATCACCTGACCATAAGCTCCGGCACTATGGATAAAAATCATATCGCCTCTGGAAACCTTTGAAAGATTTACCTCTTTGCCAAAGGTATCTGAGGATTCACATATGGGACCTACCACATCATATAATAAATTAGCTCCTGTCTGATTTCCTGTAATATAGTGTCTTGCATCATAAAGCGCCGGACGGATCAATTCTGTCATCCCAGCATCAATAACCACAAAATTCCTAAAACCATTTGTTTTTGTATAGAGAACTTTTGAAACCAGGGTGCCACATTGCCCGACAATCGAGCGACCAGGTTCTACATGTATTTTCATTCCTTCCCGAAAATTCAGATGTGTATTGATTGTTTGGAAGTAGGCATTGAAATCGGGTATTGAATTGGCAATAGGGTGCTTATAGTCAATTCCCAGACCTCCTCCAAGATTCAGGTACTGCATTGGATATCCAAGGGATTCAAACAAATCCACATAATCGTTGGCAACATGAACCAGATCTTTAAACACATTCATATCCGTTATTTGCGACCCAATATGAAAATGAAGGCCCTTGAAAATTACATGCTCAGAGACATCCAATTGTTGGAACATATTTGGAAAATCGCTTGATGGTATACCGAACTTATTTTCGGAAAGGCCGGTTGAAATAAGGCGATGTGTATTGGCATTAACATCCGGATTCAAGCGAAAAGCAACATTAGCCTGCATTCCTTTTGCTCCTGCTATTTCATTAATAACACTTAGTTCCTCCAGAGATTCACAATGGATGCACCCAAGCTTTGACTCTATTGCATATTCAAGCTCCTCGTCCGTTTTGCCTACACCGGCAAATACAATCTTATCAGCTTTGAAATCACAATCAAGTGCTTTTCGAATCTCATTACCGCTTACACAGTCAGCACCCAATCCGGCTTGTGAAATGATTTTCAATATTCTGCTGTTGGAATTTGCTTTTAGCGCATAATGAACCTTTATGCTTCCTGCATGGAATAAAAGCTCCGCAATAGTAGCTGACAATAACTCAAGGTCGTAGAAATAGAAAGGAGTTCTCATGGTGTCTTTCCTCAGTTTAATTCATTAGTATCTCATTTATATCCAGCGCTATTTCCTCTGTTTGAAAAAGGCCCTCCTGAAGGTTGTTCAGCGCTCTGAGCTTATCCTTCTGATCAACTAGAATGGAAATACTGTTGTTGCTCCCTCCATATGATATCATGCTTACAGGCACTTCCTTTAAACTATCCAGAACTGAAAGTGCCCTACCATAATGATTTTTAAGGAAATCGCCAACAATACAAATTATAACCTGATTCATGTAGACTTCAAGCTCCCCGTACTGACGCAATTCATCCAAAATTAATTGCAGATTACTGGTATCGTCAATTGTTAACGAAACTGAAACCTCCGAGCTTGTAAGCATATCGATTGGAGTTTTATTCTTCTCAAAAATTCTAAATAACTTACTAAGAAAACCGTAGGCCATAAGCATTCTTCCCGACCTGATTTTAATCTGCACAATACCGTTCTTGGCTGCCACGGCCTTAACTCCGTTTGAAGGACTCCGGCTTTCAACCAGGGTTCCCTGAGCAGCAGGATTCATTGTATTTTTTATTCGAACCGGGATCCCGGCTGTCATTGCCGGGTAGATGGTTTGCGGATGCAAAATCTTAGCTCCAAAATACGCCAGCTCTGCAGCCTCATTGTATGATAAACTTTCCACCGGACTGGTATTATCCACAAATCTTGGATCGTTATTGTGCATACCATCCATGTCGGTCCATATCTGAATCTCATCGACGCCTAAGGCTGCTCCGGCCAACGAAGCAGTATAATCACTTCCTCCTCTTTTTAAATTGGATAAGGCACCTGTAGCATCGCTGCAGATAAATCCTTGCATTAACACTACCCTCGCATCATAACGATCGTCAAATACTTTTCTCAGTTTGTTGGAAAGAAAATCCACATCAGGATCTCCGTCGTTACCTAATCTTATAAAATCCGGACTATACAAGAGCTCAACCTCTATCCCTCTGCTCTTCAGTAACTCATAGAATATTTTAGTGGTTAGCTGCTCACCAACAGCTAAAACTTCGCTATCAATTCGTTGGTCGTAATAAGCACGGTGACAGGTATCCAGCAGGAAGTTTTTCATCTTCTGAATCTCAACATTGGCAAATGCCCGTGATAATGGATTTTCAGAAAACAGATCGAAAGTGATCTTTTCAAACAGTCTGCTCACTTCATATATGAACTGGAGCCCATCTCCATTTCGTTGTTGTTTAATCAGGATGTTTAAGCGCTCCAGCATATCAGTTACACCGGAAACTGCCGACAGTACAACAAGTTGCGTTTCGCCTGGAGTTATAAACTTCAACAACTCTTCTATTCGCTTCGCATCCCTAACAGAGCTGCCTCCAAATTTTAAAACCTTCATTCTTTATATTAAAAAACCCGGTCGTTTCGAACCGGGTATATATCAATAACTAACTATTAACTACTACAATACCCGGAACAAGTTAATCTTGTCCTTCAACATTGATTTATGTTTCTTATTGAAATTCATTTCAATCATGCAATTTGTTAAGCGTGCAAATGTAATGTTATATTTTAGTCTACAATGTTATTTTATTAACAATATCAATAAAAAACCCGAAACTATGTTTCGGGTTTCCCTTCTTTTGAATAATGGTTATCTCGCTTAGTTTCTGATAAGCTTGGTAGAGTAGGTTCTTTTTCCTGTCACTACATTAATAAAATACATTCCTGAAGGTTCATTGGAAAGATTTAGCAGAATAACCTTCTCCATTGAGCTAATACTTTCGATCAATCGGCCTTCACCTGAGTAAATATTCACATGAGCTAACTTATTGCTATTAGCTAATGCAATTGTAATATTTCCATCCGTGGGATTTGGCCAGTGTGTAATCGCCTTAGCCGGAATGATATTACTAATATCCGTACTTGTTATAACTATCTCCTCTTCATAACTAGTACTATTGCTTCCAGCTGTTGCTGTTAAAGCCACGGTATAGGTACCGGTTGTTGAATAGGTATAAACAGGATTTTCATCTGTGCTTGTTGAGCCATCTCCAAAATTCCATTCGTAGCTGTCTGCTCCAACAGAATTATTTGTAAAAGTAACTTCCAGCTCATTGCTCACATAGGTGAAACTAGAAACAAGTGGTTCATATATCAACTCAAGATCCTTAAAGTTGGTTTCATCAGCCGGTGTATAGGTTTGAGCATTCGGCCCCTTCGTGAATACGATGGAGTACAAGGGTCCCTGAGCATGTTTATCAGTAAATTCAACATAAACTGTATAATCACCATCCGGGACCAAATCACCATTCAAATCCTTACAGTCCCATGAAATGGTGTGAGTTTGATGACTTGTTAGCGTTGATCCGGTTATGGCATCTACTTCATTATAGTTGCTTGCGGCATACCATGTATATAAATATTGCTTGCGCTGATTTGCCATAGCTTTTCTGGTTTTTACAAAACCATTCGCATCTTCAATCCAAATTGCAAGGACATGTTTTGGAGAATAGTTCCCGTTAGCTGTTACAGTTCTTACTGTAAATGTAAGCTCTCCGGTTGTTTCAGCCTGAATATTTTTTTCACTATTAATAAAACTGGATAATCCTGTGATCAAAACAATTAATGAAATTGTTAAAGCAAAACGAATGCGTAAATTTTTATTCATAAGTAAAAGATTTGTGTAATACAATAATAGCAAATCTTTCGCATATTTATTTCAAGATTGTAGATTTGCATTTATAAAAAAACACCATGTCAAAACTCGATAATAGCCTGCTTCAACAACTACAACTGGAAGGTGATATATACACGGATCAATCGATGCGATTGATTTATGCAACTGACGCTTCCGCTTATCGGGAATTGCCACAGGCTGTAATCCGCCCCCGAAATATTGGCGACCTCAGGAAACTTATCAAATTTGCCCGAGAACAAGAGATTGGATTGATTCCAAGGACAGCTGGAACCTCACTTGCCGGCCAGGTAGTAGGCAATGGAATTGTCGTGGATGTTTCAAAATACTGGACAGAGATAATTGAATTGAACGTTTCCGAAAATTGGATCAGGGTACAACCCGGGGTTATCCTGGATGAGCTTAACCAATATCTGGAACCTCACGGCCTGTTTTTCGGCCCGGAAACCTCAACTTCCAATCGTTGTATGATTGGTGGAATGGTCGGCAACAATTCATGTGGTGCCCATTCTTTAATCTACGGCAGTACCCGCGAGCATACTCTGAGCGTATCCGGTCTTCTAAGTGATGGAAGTGAAGTAGAATTCAAATCTCTTAGTGCTGAAGAATTCCAAAAGAAGTGCGAGAATACAGAAACACTGGAAGGTAAGATTTATAATAATCTGAATCTGATTTTGAGCGATAAAGAAAATCAGAAAAATATAAGAGAAGAGTTTCCCGATCAATCGATAAAAAGAAGAAATACCGGATATGCCATTGATTTAATGCTTGAGACTGATCCCTTCACGCCAGGTAAAGAACAGCTCAATCTGAGTCGATTCATTGCCGGTTCCGAAGGTACTCTTGCTTTCATTACAGAAATAAAACTGAACCTGGTTGAATTACCACCAAAGAATAAAACGCTGGTATGTATTCATCTGGAAAATGTAGCCAATGCGCTCAAAGCCAACCTAATTGCGTTGAAACATGAGCCTGTGGCCATTGAGTTGATGGATAAACCCGTAATGGATTTAACCAAAAAAAACAGGGAGCAAAATAAAAACAGGTTTTTTGTCGAAGGCGATCCCGGTGCCATATTAATTGTTGAATTTGCCGAGCACAAACTGTCAGAAATAGAGAAAAAAACTGTGGCAATGGAAAAGGCCATGCGGGAAGCCGGATATGGTTTTGCATTTCCTCTTGTTACAGGTGAGGATATTAAAAAGGTTTGGGAGCTCAGAAAAGCAGGACTGGGAATACTGAACAACATGCCGGGAGATGCAAAACCAGCACCAGTTATTGAAGATACAGCTGTGAATCCCTCGGTTTTACCTGAATATATTGAGGAGTTCAATCAGGTTCTGAAGAAATATGATAAGGAGTGTGTATACTATGCTCACATTGCGACCGGAGAACTGCATCTCAGGCCAATTCTGGATTTGAAAGATCCGAAGGAAGTAGAATTGTTTCACACCATCGCCCTTGAATCTGCTAAATTAGTCAAGAAGTATAAGGGATCCCTAAGTGGTGAACATGGTGATGGCCGTTTAAGAGGAGAATTCATCCCCCTGATGATCGGTGAGAAAAATTACGAACTGATCAAACAGATCAAACAGATCTGGGATCCTAATAATATTTTCAATCCGGGAAAGATCGTCGATACACCGAAGATGAATACTTTTCTTCGTTATGAACCAGGAAAAAAAACCAGAGAAATTGATACCGTATTTAGTTTTGAAAGTGACCAGGGAATCTTAAGAGCAGCCGAAAAATGCAACGGAACTGCTGCATGCAGGAAAACCGAGATTATAGGCGGTACCATGTGCCCAAGCTATATGGCTACCAGAGATGAAAACTCAACCACCCGGGCAAGGGCCAATATTCTCAGAGAATTTCTTACCAACTCCGATAAAAAGAATCCTTTCAATCATAAAGAGATTTACGACGTAATGGATCTTTGTCTCAGTTGCAAAGCTTGTAAGTCTGAATGCCCGTCCAGTGTTGATGTGGCTAAACTTAAAGCGGAGTTTCTGCAACACTATTACGACGCCAATGGCATTCCACTCAGAACCAGAGCAATTGCCTATCTGCCTAAACTAAATAAGCTGGCAGCAATTTCCCCGGGACTAAGCAACCTTCTCTTTAAAAGTAAGGGAAGCAGTTCTTTGCTGAAATCAATTCTGGGTTTTGCCCAGGAGCGGAGTATTCCATTACTTCACAAAGAAACCCTAAGCAGTTGGTTTAGAAAAAATAGAATTCCGAGGAAAAATGCGAAGGGAACTGTTTATCTGTTCAACGATGAATTTATCAATTTCAACGATACTGACATTGGAATTAAGGCTATTCAACTTCTTCAAAAATTGGATTATGAGGTAAAAATTCCAGTGCATGTTGAATCCGGACGAACCTTCTTTTCAAAAGGATTAATTCGCTCAGGACGAACCCTGGCCCGCAAAAATGTTAAACTTCTGCGGGAAATTATTTCTGCTGAAACACCACTAATTGGTATTGAACCATCTGCCATTCTTAGCTTTCGTGATGAATATCCCGAAATTGTAGGGAAAGAACTTGAAGAGTCAGCAAAGGCAATTGCAAAAAACACCTATCTGATTGATGAATTTATTCATAATGAATTCGAGAAAGGAAATATCACATCTGATTCATTTACTTCACAAAAAAAAGTAATCAGGTTGCATGGCCATTGTCAACAGAAGTCAGTTGCTTCGGTCACCCCATCTCAAAGAATTCTGGAAATTCCGGCTAATTACTCTGTATCTGTTATTGCATCAGGCTGTTGCGGTATGGCCGGATCATTTGGATATGAGAAGGAACACTTCGAAATTTCCCATAAAGTGGGTGAACTTGTACTCTTTCCTGCCATTCGAAAAACATCGGAAGAAACGCTCATAAGTGCAACAGGAACAAGCTGTCGTCATCAGATAAAAGATGGAACCGGCAGAAATGCTGAACATCCTGTTGAAATCTTGTTTGAAGCATTAACTTAAGAAATGAATCCTGATCCCATTAAATTTCTAGTTTTGCACCGTTAAAGCATTTTGAATAGATGAAAGTTGTTATAAGCGGGGCCAGTGGCTATATTGGTAAGTTAGCGAGTACACATTTTGAACAGCAGGGATATGAGATAGTACCAATTGGCAGGATACATTTTCAATGGAATATTCATGATTTCAAAGAGCTGCTCAGAGGTGCTGATATTTTTATTCATTTGGCGGGTGCGCCAATCCTGAAACGATGGACCGGCAGCTATAAGAAAGTATTGTATTCAAGCCGTACTGAACCTACCAGAAAAATTGTCGCTGCATTCAGACTTCTCAAAGAGAGGCCAAAAATATTTATATCAGCATCAGCTGTTGGGATTTACAATACGAGCGAAACCATTCATACTGAATCATCCACCTTATTTGGGGATGATTTTCTTTCTGATCTTGTAAAGCACTGGGAAGCTGAGCTCTCCAAAATTGATGAACTTGTTGATGTTCGTCACAGCGTTTTTCGGCTTGGTGTTGTGTTGGGAAGAAAATCCAAAGTTTATAAGCAATTACTGCTACCGCTAAAACTGGGAATTGGTGGACGGGTAGCAAAAGGAACGCAGGGATTTCCAATGATTCATGAGGCAGATCTGTTAAATGCGTTTGATTTTGTTGTTAACAATCCGAAGGTAGAGGGAATATTTAATCTCTCAATTCCTAAAAACACAGACAATAAGACCTTCACAAAAAAGTTGGCCAAAGCTTTGAAACGGCCTTCTTTCATGATTATTCCCGGTTTTCTACTGAACATCTTATATGGAGGAGCCTCAGTAATAATGGTCAAAGGGCCCCATGTTCAATCTGAGCGGCTACAGCAATTTGGTTTTGCCTTTAACTTCGATAGTGCTGACAAAATCATCAAAGTCCTGACCAATAAAAAAAGAAAAAAACAGGAGAAACCGTGAGTTCTTAAAGTGTCTTCAGAAATTTGACAAGTTTCTTTACAGCTTTACCTCTGTGACTAATTTTATTCTTCAGGTCGAGTGACATTTCCGCAAAACTCTGATTGCAACCTTCAGGTTTGAAGATTGGATCATACCCAAATCCATCCCTTCCCGATTTGGATACGAGAATTTCACCGTTCACCTCTCCTTCAAAATAATACTTCTCCCCATCAAGGATCAGTGCAATAACGGTTCTGAACCTGGCAGATCGCCTGGTTTCTGAGCTCAGCTTCAACAAGACCTTATTCATGTTATCATCGAAAGTAGGATTTTCGCCGGCATACCTGGCGGAATATACGCCCGGTTCTCCGTTCAGAGCTTCGATCTCAAGCCCGGTATCATCGGCAAAGCAGTTTACATTGAACCGGCTATAGATATGCTCTGCCTTCTCCATTGCATTTTCTTCCAGCGTTTCATGTGTTTCAGGGATATCTTCCTTAAAGTTCAGATCTGCCAGACTTTTAAGCTCAAAGCTATTGCCGAGTGCATTTTTGATCTCCTTAAGTTTATGCTGGTTATTTGTTGCAAAGACTAATTCCATAGATAAAAAAAACAACGGCTTATTAGCCGTTGTTATACAATAATAGGTTTATAAAATTCTAATTGAAACCACCTGATTTTCTAAGATCTGTTCGCGGATTCACACACATAACATTAATATTCAAGTCGTTGAATATTATTTTTTGCTCTTCCGCTCCAAGTAAGAAGTCTGTAATACCAATCTCTTTCGTGATCATAATAAGTATCAGGTTGGTGTTCACTTCACGGGAGAATCTTAGAATCTCATCCGTAAAATTCTTGCCTTTTGCTGCTGTATGAATTTCGTATTCTATTCCTTTTTCAGACATAAACTTACGAGCAAAACCTAAATTTGCATTGGTTCGCTTTTTAAGTAATTCATCTGAATGATTTGCAGAAAAGATAATAATCTTGGAATTAAAGTTTTTCGCCATATACTGGGCCCAGATAAGTTTTTCCTTATTTTCGACCTTATGATCTACAGGAAAAACAATATCATTGTTCTCTCTGAAGGTATATGCACCTGCTACCATAATATATGGAATCTTTGAGCCTGCCATTACTTTCAGAGCATGACTACCAGTGAATTTTTGTAGTCCTTTGAATTCATGAATTCCCATTATAACCAGCCTGGCTTCTAACTCCTCAGCTATAGCATTAATCGACTCATAAAGTGATCCAACCCTGGCAATAATTTTAGGTTTTTCTCCGTACTCTTTGAGAGTATCCTCTGCCATAACCTTCAACTGGTCAGTGGCGTCACTTACTGCTTTCTTTCGATTTGTTTCACTGGTAAACATACCGCCTTCATCAACAATATGAACCAGGGTATAGTCAGTATTCAGTAGTTTGGATAATCTGATTGTTAAGTCCAGAGCATATTGCGAAACCTCTGTAAAGTCGCAAGGGATGATAATAGTTTTTTTGGAACCAGTCATATGAAATATTATTTCAAATATTAATTCTTATATTTCGAAAATTCAATCTTGATTAAAATAGACAATTTTCGATACATGACAAAAATAAAGCATTTTATTTATGTTTTAGCGTATACCATCTTTATAACATCTTTTTCGGGTCATGTTTTCACAAACTTAAACGCACAAACACCCAGTTCAGGTATACCTTTCATACAAAACTACTCACCAAAAGAATACGGAAGTGAAAATGAGAACTTCTCAATCGTTCAGGATAATCGTGGTGTTGTATATATTGGTAATGAAAATGGTATCATTGAATATGATAACAGTAGCTGGCATCACATTAATGTACCAGGCTGGCCTCATATGGACATTAATAAGGAAGGGCGGGTTTTTATCGGGGCCTACAATGAATTTGGATATTTATTACCATTATTGGATAACAGATACGCCTATCAGTCACTAAAAGATAAACTTTTAAAGAAAGGAAACTTTGGCCTGGTTCATAATGTGGTTGCATTTGAGGATCAGGTATTCTTCGAAACATCAGACAAACTTTATCTTTTTCATCACGATTATATTCAGCAAATGGGTGAAAAGGATTTTAATCTTACTGTTTTTAAAGCAGGAGATGCACTTTTCATTAATCAACGGTTTAAGGGATTGTCTCTTTATAATGAGAATCGAATCGAAGCCTTGCCACTGGGCATGTTTTTCAGGGAGAAAAAAATTCTTGCCATTGTTCCATATAAAGACAAATATCTCATCCGAACGGAAAATGATCTCTCGTTCTGGCTTTATGATATGAAGTCTGTTTTTAAGTTTGAAACGGAAGCTGATGGGTTTATCGCCAGTAATCACTTTACCGACATTACCATTTTAAAGAATGGATTAATGGCAATTGGCACAATGGGTAACGGTATTGTTATCATTAATGAAGCGGGTAAGATTGTTAAGTTTATTAATCAAGGGAATGGCCTTTACGATAACTATGTTCATGATTTGTATGCAGATAACTCAAACAACATTTGGGCATGTTTGAAAAACGGTTTCAGCCGGATCGAATTTCCGGCCTCCTATAGTTTTCTTGGAAGCAGTAACGGTATTAAAGGAAGTGTTTCTTCCATTCACCGTTTTGGTGATAATCTATTTGTCGGTACCATTAATGGTGTATATGCATATTCCGATACAACATCCGCTACGCAAAACGACTATTCGGAAATGAACTTCCGAAAATTGTCAAACCTCTCAGGTATTGCCTATGGATTCTTCGAAAAAGATAATAAGCTCTTTACATACACTTCTCAGGGAATCTATGAGATTGACGGCAAGAACGCGCTCCTGAAATATAAAAGACCGGTAAATGTACTTAAGGTATCACAGCTAAATCCAAACATCCTTTATGTTGGATGCCCCTCAACGGTTCGGGTTCTTAAATATGACTCGGGAGAGTTCGAGGATACTGATATTCACCCTAAAATCAACGGACAAATAAGATCCATTGCGGAAGATGCCCTTCACAACGTCTGGTTCGGAACAAACTACTATGGTTTGTATATGCTCAAGGATGCTAATAAAAACCAGGACTGGAGTTTTAATCATTTTGAGATTGACTCACTCCTGCCAACAGTATATGGCTGGATTGATGTTTTTGCCGATGACCGTTTCATCTACTTCTCATCTGAGATTGGCGTTTATGCTTTTGATCCGCAAAGTTGGAAACTAACGTCCAACAATCTCTTTGGCCTGGATTTCTCTAGAAATGACAAATGGTTGAACCCCGTCGTTTACGACAGCAAAGGCAATGTTTACTATACTATCAATAATAACACTGATTTTTCAAAGGAACTCTACCTGGCTACTCAGACAGATGATTCTCTTTTCACTCATCAGAAAATTCTATTTCAGCGGGTAAACGACATCTCCATTGAAACAATTTATCCGGACAAGGATGGAATTGTATGGTTAGGTGGAGCGGAAGGATTAACTAAGATAAACACGACAACTACCAAACCTGAAGACCTAAGAGTAAACACTTTTATTAAGAGTGTTACCCTTGGAATTGATTCAATACTTTATATCAATCCTGAAAACCTGCCAGGTTTTAAGCGAAGAGATCTGTTGAAGATCAAAAATGATATCAACTCCATTAAGTTTTCTTACGTGTGTCCATCCTTTACAGATGGCGAAAACATTGAGTACACTTTCTTCCTGGAGAATTATGACGAAAATTGGTCAGATTGGGGTAAATACACTTCGAAGGAATATACTTCATTACCTGCAGGCAAATACACCTTCTTTGTAAAGGCCCGTGATATTTATAGCAACGAATCCAATGCAGCAAAGATCAACTTTGTAGTTCTGGCACCATTCTATTTTACAACACTTGCATTTATCATCTACGCAATTGTGTTAATAACCTTTTCAATTATGTTGTTTAAGGTAAGATCTTATCAATTTGCCAAGGAAAAAAGTAAACTGGAACGAATCATTAAGGAAAGAACCGAGGATCTTGTAAAGGAATTCGAAAGAGCAGAAGACCTGTTGGTTAATATGTTACCACAACAAACTGCGCATGAGCTTAAAACTCATGGGAAAGCAAGCACAAGGAAATTTGATCTGGTAAGCGTAATGTTCTCAGATATTCAGGGCTTTACTGAAATCTCAGAATTGATTGATCCTGACGTTCTTGTTTCAAAACTGGATGAGTTTTTCCAGAAAGTGGATGCCATTATTGGCAAATACCAAATTGAGAAAATCAAAACCATTGGTGATGGCTACATGTGTGCCGGAGGTATTCCTGAACGAAACCGAACCAATCCTATAGAAGTAGTGCTGGCAGCACTGGAACTTCGTGAATTCATGAAAGAGTTTGAATTCGACAGTGAGAAAACAAAACACCTGGATTGGGGACTGCGCATTGGTATTCACACAGGGCCGGCCATTGCAGGAGTTATTGGAGATAAAAAGCTATCGTACGATGTTTGGGGCGTAACCGTGAACAACGCCAGCAGAATGGAGTCCAACGGACTGATAGAAAGAGTTAATATTTCACAGAGCACCTACGAATTGGTCAAAGATTATTTTGACTGCGAATACTATGGCACGCTCACTCTTAAATCAGGAAATATTACTGAAATGTATTTTGTGAATGGTTTAAAGGATAAGTACGCAGCAGATCAACTTAAAGTAATTCCGAATAAGGATCTGATTCATGAAATTGCTGAGATACGTTTCCAGGATTTGTACGACTTTATGATTGAGAAGTTGACGAATGAGCTCCCTTCCAATCTTTACTATCATAATCTGAAACACACCATAGATGTTACGAATATGGCAGAAGTGATATCCCAGAAGGAGAATGCAAACAGAGAGGAGCAACTGATTATCAGAACTGCTGCTCTTTTACACGATTCAGGTTTCTGCGTTGACTACGATAATCATGAGTTTCATAGTGTAAAAATTGCTAAAGAAATATTACCAGTTTTCAATTACAACGTTCAACAGATTGAACAGGTAGGTGAACTCATTATGGCCACTAAATTCCCCCCTATTCCGAAGAATCATCTTGAGGAGATTATTTGCGATGCCGATCTGGATTATCTGGGCAGAAAAGATTTCATCCCAATCTCAAGAAATCTCTTTATTGAATTGTACGAACGTAAGAAAATCAAGTCCGTGGATGAGTGGTTAAAAATTCAAATCAATTTCATCGAGAAGCATTCTTATTTCACCGATACTGCCAAGAATTCACGCGATGTTAATAAAAACCAACAGCTTGACAATCTAAGACAGATGTACTTCCTGTCATCCTTCTTCTAACCTCTGATTGTCAATACTTTAAGACCCATTTGTAAATTAGCTGTAGAACATATTAAAAGCAATTGAAATTCCTAAAGATTTGATTACTTTTGGATGAATTTGAAATAACAATCATAAACACTTTTTATAAATCATGGCAAATTTAGATTGGAAAAACCTGCCATTTGGATATCAAAAAACAAATTATAATGTCAGGTGCTATTATAAAGATGGCAAATGGGGAGAACTGGAAATCAGCTCTTCCGAAACTATCAGTATACATATAGCTGCAACCTGCCTTCATTATGGACAGGAAGCTTTTGAAGGCCTCAAAGCATTTAAGGGAAAGGATGGAAAAGTAAGGCTATTTCGTTGGAATGAAAATGCAAAAAGAATCCGTAATTCTGCGGATGGAGTTTTAATGGCAAGAGTTCCTGACGAATTGTTTTATAAAGCAATCACCAAAGCAATAAGGCTTAACACGGAGTTTATCCCTCCTTATGGTTCAGGTGCTTCGCTTTATTTACGTCCACTTTTGATAGGTACGGGAGCTCAGGTTGGTGTTAAACCAGCTACTGAATATATGTTCATGGTATTCGTCACTCCGGTAGGCCCATATTTCAAAGAAGGTTTCAAACCTGTGGATATGATGATATGCCGTTCTTACGACCGTGCAGCACCTTTAGGTACCGGTCACATCAAAGTAGGTGGAAACTATGCATCAAGCCTCCTGTCGCTTAAAAAGGGGCATGATAGCGGATTTGCTTCCGTCATTTATCTGGATGCAAAAGAGAAGCAGTATATTGACGAATGCGGACCTGCCAATTTCTTTGGAATTAAAGGAAATACTTATATCACTCCGGAATCTCAATCCATCCTACCTTCAATTACAAATATGAGCCTCATTCAGCTTGCACAGGACCTTGGCCTTAAAGCTCAGCGACGACCTGTTCATCTTGACGAATTAAAGGAATTTGATGAAGCGGGGGCTTGCGGTACAGCTGCTGTGATCAGTCCCATCAGAAAAGTTGTTGATGAAAAAACCGAGGAAGAATATATTTTCTCGAAAGATGGTAAACCAGGACCAATCTCATTAAAATTATACAATGAATTATTGGCTATTCAAACTGGTGATGAACCTGACAAACACGGATGGGTTGAAGAAATAGAATTGTAGAATAAATGGCCGGTAAATAACCGGCCATTTATTCTATATCCTGACTACCATTTCCATTCACCTTAAAAAGAGCCTTTTCCGCAGCGCTCTGCTCAGCCTCCTTTTTTGACCGTCCTGTCCCGGAACCGAAAATTTCCTGCTCAATTCTTACATAAGAAACAAACTTATCCGGTTGTGTAGGATCATTATCGGTATAAATAGTCATCTCCTTCTTATACTTCTGAACCCATTCAAGCAGTTGACTTTTATAGTTGGTATCCGTATTACGCATCTTATCCAGATCGATATACTTAAGAATCAACTCCTGTTCAATAAACTTTTTGGTAAACTTGTATCCCATATCCAGATAGATCGCTCCAAGAAATGCCTCCAGGGCATCTCCGTAGAGATTCTTCTTTGGAGATGAACTATTGGTATGAGCAATAAGAAAGTTATTGAGTCCCATCTTTCGGGCCAGCACATTCAGGTATTCCCTTTTGACAATTTTGGATCTCATTTGAGTTAGAAAACCTTCATTCTCATTTGGAAACTTCTTAAACAAAAAATCGGCAACTACAGCATCCAAAATTGCATCACCCAGAAATTCCAGGCGTTCATTGTTTACTATATTGCCGTCTGCCACCTTCAGCTGCGCCGAACGGTGTGTGAAAGCTATTTCGTAGAGTAAGTGGTTGTGCGGACAGAATCCAAAGGTGGATTTTATCCTTCTGTAAAATCGTCTGTTTTTAGAAAACAGAGTTTTTACCGGACTAAGTATTGGCACTACCACTATCTCTCTTATTCTGTATATGCTTTATAAATAACTGAAGCGTTATGACCACCAAAACCAAAAGTATTTGACAAAACAACATCAACGTTTCTTTCCTGAGCTTTATTGAATGTAAAGTTCAGATCGTAATCGATGCGATCGTCCTTCTCCTTAAAGTTAATCGTAGGTGGAACCATATTTCTATTGATTGCCCCAATTGCTGCTATTGATTCAACCGCACCGGCAGCACCAAGCAGGTGACCATGCATCGATTTGGTTGAGCTAATGTTTAATTTATATGCGTGCTCGCCAAAAATAATCTTAATGGCATTGGTCTCAGAGATATCTCCCAATGGTGTACTGGTTCCATGAACATTGATATAATCAACTTCTTCTGGCACCATTCCAGCATCTTTAAGTGCGTTTCTCATTACAGCTGCCGCACCTCTACCTTCAGGGTGTGGTGCCGTAAGATGATGCGCATCAGCAGACATACCTGCTCCAACAACTTCGGCGTAGATTTTTGCACCCCTTGCTTTCGCATGTTCCAGTTCTTCCAGTATCAGTGCTCCACTACCTTCACCCATCACAAATCCATCACGTGTTACGTCGAATGGCCTGGATGCGGTTGCGAAATCATCATTACGGGTTGAAATAGCCTTCATGGCATTAAAGCCGCCAATACCAACTTCGTTAATGGCTGCTTCGGATCCTCCGGTTACAAAACCGGTGGCTTGCCCCAGACGGATATAATTGAATGCATCGATGATGGCATTACTCGATGAAGCACAAGCAGAAACAGTTGTGAAGTTTGGTCCCTGCAATCCATGACGCATTGAAATATGCCCGGAAGCAATATCGGCAATCATCTTCGGAATGAAGAAAGGACTGAATCTCGGCACTTTGTTGTTTTCAGTGTACCCTATCACTTCATGCAGGAAGGTCTCAGAGCCTCCAATTCCGGAACCCCAGATAACTCCGAAACGTTCCAAATCAATAGCTTCAAGATCTAATCCGCTATCTTCTAACGCCACATCGGTTGAAGCTAAAGCAAACTGAGCATAAAGATCCAGTCTGCGAACTTCTTTTCTGTCGATGTATTTGGTTGGATCGAAATCCTTAACCTCACAGGCAAACTTTGTTTTAAAGTTAGTGGTGTCGAAACGCGTAATTATTCCGGCACCACTAGTGCCTTTCATAAGATTATCCCAATACTCTTCAACAGAATCACCAAGTGGGGTAATGGCGCCAAGGCCAGTAACCACAACTCGTTTTAATTCCATAAGAATTTGGTATAAGTAATTAAGCTAATTCTTTTTCAATGAATTTAACGGCATCACCAACGGTGCTAATGCTCTCAGCCATTTCATCTGGAATAGAAATATCAAACTCCTTTTCGAATTCCATGATCAACTCAACTGTATCGAGTGAATCTGCACCTAAATCATTTGTAAAACTTGCTTCTTGTGTAACCTCATCTTCTTCTACACCAAGTTTCTCAACTATGATTCCCTTCACTTTTTGTTCGATTTCAGACATAACCTTTAATTTAGTTAAAACATTAATTTTGTGAACTTTTTCAACCGTGCAAAGAAATAAATTAAACCCTTAATTTTCAAAAAAAATAGTAATATTTCTTGCCTAAGGCATTTTTAATTTTGTTTTTTTGTCGAAGAGTAGTTTAATTTTCAAAAAAAACTCTGCTCAATGTCGTTTATCTAAATGATTGTAAACATGAAGAGAATAGCCGTTTTCGCATCCGGTTCCGGCACTAATGCTCAAAACATTATTGAATATTTTTCTAAAAATAATGAAGTGGATGTAGCGTGCATTTTATCTAATAAAAAAGATGCATATGTACTCGAAAGAGCCCGAAAACTGGGCATTGAATCTATCTCATTTACAAGAGATGAGTTCTATAACAGTGAATTTGTTCTGAATTATATTGAGAAACGCAACATCGATTTGATTGTTTTAGCAGGTTTTTTATGGTTAATACCGGAGATTATCATCCGGAGTTTTACCGGTAGAATCATTAACATTCACCCGGCCCTCCTTCCTAAATATGGTGGAAAAGGAATGTATGGAAGTAATGTACATGAGGCTGTGTTTAACAATAATGATAAAGTTACGGGCATCACTATCCATTATGTGAATGAAAAGTATGACGATGGTGCCATTATTTTTCAGGATCAGGTTGATCTTGATTCAAATGAATCACCAGACACAATTGCTAAGAAGGTACATACGCTGGAATATGAACATTTCCCATTGGTAATAGAAAAAGTGCTTGATTTGCTATAAAATCAGGTTCAAATTCCGGTGAATCTACAATCGTACTTAGTATTACTTCACACTATAAGATAATATCCCGACTTTTCAGGAAATCCATAGTTCTGATCATATTGCTAAAGATTCAGTACAGAGCGATGTAAATCTTCTAAACAGATACTCTTCACTAGTAAACACAAGATCAGGAAAAGCAATTTAACCTGTTTTACAGGTTTGTTATAAGTTCTGTCAGCTCCGCGATATCATAAGTTCCATGCACGGCAGAAGAAGCTCAGCCGGGTAAGTTTGAGGCTGTTAACAGCTCATCCACAACAACAAACCCAAACTTGTCTTCAGGTATTTCAGGAACTCAGTACAAATCAATCTTTCACAAATCTTAAATTAATTCCAGAATCTTATACAACAATTGTGAGGTCAGGCATGTTTTAGAACAAATTTATTAATTTTATAACAACCATTTTTAACGAATGAAGATTCTGCAAATAATATTGTTCCTCTCTCTCGCAACGTATGTAGGTATGTCGCAAGACGATAGTACAAAGTATGTGGAATATACTCCCGATTATAAATACACCGACGGAATCTTTCTGTCCTTCGATCAGGTAAAGAAGAACCAGCCAGTTAGCATCGATAAAATAATAACAAAGGAAGATTACAATGACGCAACTTTCTTTAAAAACCTTGTCAAGGAAGAGGTGATAGCAGTTTTCGATAACAATGGTATGCGAAAAGAGATTAAGCCGGGTGATGTCTGGGGTTATGCGAAAATGGGTGTATTATATATCAATTACAACGATGAGTTCAATAGAATTCCTGTTGTAGGATCAATTGCTCATTTTGTTTCAAACTATACCATTGAAAATAGCAGGGCACCGGATTATGCCTATAATCCATATTATTATAACGACCCATACCGCCATCTGAATAACCGTACCTATGCAACTAAAGAGATGAGACAATACCTCATCGACTGGGAAAGTGGAGATGTTTACTACTATGAATGGAAGAGTTTGAAGGTATTGCTTATGCGTGATCCTGAGCTATATGAAGAGTATAACAACCTAAAAAAAAGGAAGCAGAAAAAGCTGGTGTTTTTCTATTTACGCAGATTCAATGAAAGAAATCCCTTAATGGTTCCGTTACTATAAAGGATTAAACATTGCTCCATTGAAAAACTCAGTCCTGATTATCATATCATTTTTTATAGCCACATCAGTATGCGCTCAAAACTCTGTGAATGCTTCACAACTGAACACCTTCTTTGGAAGTAAGACCTATGTTGTGTATGATCCGGATTTGTTTTCCGACTACAATTTCTACATTAAAGATGCGGTGGAAAAAAACTGGACCTTAACGGATTATGAATTTATCACCTACGATGTTTTTGAACAAAAACTAAACGATCGGAATTCTTCTTTTTTAGTTTTAAGTGATGCACGTCTTGAATACGATCGAAGTAAGACTGTCTATGTTTTCATAAATTTACTGATGGGTTCGTCAAGCGGAAATCTGAGCAGTATGCCTGACATTTGCAATGTACCGCTGGCTGTGAAAGGCCAGACACAGGAAACCTTCGTTTATAAACTTCCGGCCTTTGTCAGGCTTATTCAACAACATGCACTACGATTGAAAGATAATCCGGAATGGCTGGAAAAAGATCTTTTTTCAATCTATGAGAACACTCAGCAGATTCTTACAGGTAAAACACTTCTGGCTAAAAGCAATGAACTCGACCCTACAATAAATTCTTCCGACAAACTTAAAAAACATGGCATTGTCGGAGAAATTTCCACTCAGGAACATTTAGAGAAGGTTATAGAAGATAAACTCAGTGAATACGCATTCATTCATATTGTTGGTCGTGATTCCCGTGGTGCCAACTGCATGAAAGCTATTATTGGTTGTGGCGAACCACTTATTTACTTCTTTGGTTACCATAAGGTAAATTCTGCTAAACCATGTGCCATCCTTTCCGAAGATCTTGTAAAAATTGCCAGATAGTTTAAGCCAGGCCGTGAAGCTGAACTAGAAATCACCTACTCTGGTTAGTCAATCCTTTTTACCACAATCCCGAAGCTCAAGAAATCAACTATATAGATATATCTCTAATGAACATTTATTAGCGTATGTGCTTTTACTCCAGAAGGCCAAACAATCAGCCTCTTCCTGAATAAGACTTTGATTGATTTTTGCCCTTGAGTATAGATAATACACTGGTATACACAAAACTAATTAAATATGATTAAAGGAGTACACACCATGTTTTATAGTTCAGAAGCTGAACAACTTAGATTATTTCTGAAAGACAAACTCGGTTTCAAGGCAACAGACATAGGAGAAGGATGGCTGATCTTCAACTTTGACGAGGGAGATATAGGTGTACATCCGGCCGATAAGTCAGGTAAGGAAGGTACACTTTCCGGCACGCATGACATTTCATTTTACTGCGATAATATAGAGCAAACGGTTAATGAATTGAAAGCAAAGGGAGTGGAATTCAAAGGTGAGATTGAAGATCATGGTTACGGATTGGTTACTTTCTTCAAAGTACCGGGAGATTTCTATCTGCAACTCTATCAGCCAAAATATGAAAAGTAGTTCATGTTATTTACCTGCTACTTTTAAATAACAGAAACCAATCTCCTAATTACTTAGGATTTGCTGACAATGCAATCCTTATTTGCAGAGCTTATCTCTTCTTATCCAAATTGAGCTAACTCCAATATAATAAACATTATAGAATCGGATTTGTTGGTAGTTTAAGAATCACTAAAAATTCGATATGCGATCGCTTCTCTTCATATTTATTGTGCTGTCCTGCTCTATAGCATTGAAGGCTCAGACAAGAAATCCCAAAGAATGCCGGCTGTTTGACGACAGCAGAGTTCATCGGGTTGATATAAGCATAGATACAAACAAACTCTCAGAAATATTTAAGCATGTGTTCTCCAACTCAGAACAGGAAGCCAGTTTTGTAATTCATTATGAGCACGATTCTGACACAGTTGAATCTGTGGGACTGAGGATAAAAGGGGCTACATCCAGATTTAATCCAAAGAAATCCTTCAAGATTGGATTTAATTCTTTTGTTAAAGGACAGAAGTACCAGAGACTGGAGAAATTAAATCTCAACGCCAACTGGAATGATCCAACTCAGATCCGAACACATTTGGCAATTAAGTTGTATGAAAATGCAGGCATATCAGTTTCACGATCTTCTTTTACCGAATTGTATATCAATGGTAGTTATTACGGCTTGTATAATATGATTGAGCAGATTGACGATGCGTATGTTAAGAGTCGTTATGGATCAAAAAAAGGAAACCTGTACAAATGTTTGTCGAATGCTGATTTGTCGTACCGGGGTGACAGAATTAAAGAGTACACCAACCATGAGAAGAATCCTACCTACCAATTAAAAACAAACAAAAAGAAAGCAGACTACAGCGGACTTCTTTCATTTTTAAAGCTTTTGAATCAAAACACAGGTAGCGGGCACAAATGCCAGCTGGAGAACAGGTTCAATATGGATGATTATCTCAAAGTTGCGGCTGTGGATTTGCTGATTGCAAATTGGGATGGTTATATATTCAACCGAAACAACTACTACCTGTACGATAATCCAAAAACCGGGAAATTCGAATACATCCCATACGACTTTGACAATACTTTTGGAACCGACTGGATTGGTGAAGACTGGGGTAATAGGAATATCTATGATTGGGCGTTTCATCGTGATTTCATATTCAATCCGGATAATTTTGAGAATGCCGATGACGAGATGATGGAATGGATTACTCCCTTTTATGAATCTTTCATGGCTGACACGCTGCGACCCCTCTACTATTACATTATGCAAACCGATGAATACAGAAATCAGCTGAATTATAACATTAACCTACTCCTTGAATCAAAATTTAATACAGACTCTCTGTCTGGAGAGATCGACAGATTGTTCACCATGCTCACACCCGCTTTGAAAAAAGACTCATTTGACAGATACAGCTGGGAGGAAATTGTGAGTTCAATGGATGAAGCCATTGATGTTGAATTTCAGATTGCTACATTCAAACATAAATTCCTTCGCTATGGCCTGAGAGAGTTTATCGAAGTTAGTCACGATCAAATCCTTTCTCAGCTTGAACCAGCCGAATCTCATATGAATCTGGTTGCACTTAAAGTCAGGAAACAAGATGAAAACCTGATTTTCGGGGTGCAAATAAACGGTGAAGTACCCAAAAATATAAGTACATATATCTCCATGGATTCCGGTCCGTTTCGTCAGTACGCCATGAGCGATGATGGAAGAGGAGACGATCAAGTTAGGAGCGATGGAATCTTTTCCGTCTGGATCAATAAAGAGAACAGTAAGGAAGTACGATACTATTTCCAGAGTGAATTGGACAATGGAGAGTCTGTTAGAGAACCTTGCTCAGGTTATTTGACCAAATAACATTTACCTACTAACCGGCAGAATTAGTTTTTTCATAAGAACGTCCTTATCCATATCCATGGTAAAATACGATGGAGTAAGCAATACGAATACTATTCTAAATGACTGTAAATATGATTCTGTCAATCCCGAATTTTAGGAGGGTAATGTTCTTATCCCATTAATTATATCAATCCCTCTGATATTAAATGCCCTTTTTATCATCATTGCAATGTTTTCATTTAAATAAAGAACTTGCCTGGCAAGCTTGACAAATTCAGGCAACACAACGCCGGATTCATAAAGCCTAGTAGGAAATTCTTCTCAACAACATTCAACTAACTCAGGCCATTAATCCAAATTTCATTATTTTTTGTTAAAACCAAATACGGCTACTCTTTACCTTCAATTATTCGTAACTTGCTATCCATTACTAACAACAAAGGTATAGGCAAACTTTTCCCAAAACGATATGCGATACTTTAATAAACTATTTTGATATGAAAAAACATATTCTTGTTCTGGCAGCTCTTATCATTACTCTGATTGGCTCCGCGAATATTGCACCCCCTATGGCGCACATCTCTGAAGTCTATTTCGATACCCAGAATAACTGGACTCTGGAAATTGGCTTTTATGGTTCAATCGAGGACATTGAATTTATTAAAATAAGCAACTCAACCGGAACTGCGCTGGTTACCACTCTCAATCTTATAGCCGGTAATAGTCAATCCGGATTTGATTCATTAGCCATAATCACAAATGCTAATCTTGACTCAGCACTATTCTTCACTCCTCTCAACGATTATATTAAAGTTGAAACCCGGGTTTGGAATTATGAACCCTTTGATATACTGCACTTTGGTGAGCATCCAAATTCTATCGTACAATGTATTGAGCAAGGTGAATCAATCTGTCAGCTAAGTCGCATGTTAAATGACTATTATGTTCTGAGTTGGTGCATCAATTCTCTTCCTTCATTAGGCTTTCTTAACGATACTACCGGCAGTCTGGCTACTTTTGCCGGAATAGTAAAGGATCAGGCAGGAAATCCTGTCACGGAAGGCCATATTAATCTGGCCTGGCAAGGAAGCTATCAAAGGCTCCGGATTCAAGCTGACGGTAGTTTGAATGAAAGAATTTTTGCAAGAGATTATTTGATAGACACTATTTGGTACAAACCTGATCTGTCGGTAGCCTACGAAACCTATGCAATTGATCCAATTTCTGTTTGCCTGAAACCAAATGATTTGCATAATCAGAACATTGTCCTTTCCTCTCCGGTTGGTATTTCGGAAATTAAAAAAGATACTGAGACTAAAATTGTTGCCTCTCCAAATCCCTTTAGCAATGAAATATCATTCTACTATAGTTTTAATACAGAAGATAATAATTCTGCTGATGACCTGAAGCTGTCTATCTTTACATTAAGTGGTAAGAAGGTAGATGAATTAGATCTTCATTCCTATCAGGACAGAGTTGTTTGGAAAGCAGGAATTGCTCCTTCCGGAATCCTTTTTTATCATTTTACAAACAGTAAACAAATCCTGGCAAAGGGCAAACTGGTTAAAATTTAGGTAGAATGTGTCGCTGTCTTATTTTGATTATCCTACTATTTCCTGCCTTAGCTCATGGCCAAAACCTGGCATTTGTGGAAGAAAACATAAGTATGGAAATATCTGATGGTTTCTTCTATGTTAGCGGTCAGTATAAATTGCAAGGAGATGGTGAAAACTTTAAAACACTCTTTTATCCATTACCGGTTAACCCACTCTACGGTGACGCTGATTCTGTATTGATCTATAATTTGTCGACGGGAAATAAGATTACGCCGTTGAGGATATCAAAGGATGCAGTTATTTTTCAATTCGGTTTTAATGATCTCAACGAGGTAATCATTCAGATTTCGTATTGTCAGCAAATCCTTGCCAATCAAATTGAATACATTGTGAATACAACCAAGGCCTGGAAAAAACCTTTACGACGTGCCGATTTTCAATTGATGGTTCCGGATAATCTGGAGATTACTCAATTTGAATATAAACCTGATGATTCTCTAAAAATTGGAAACAAGTTGATCTATTACTGGACCATATATGATTTTATGCCAGCGAAGAACATGATGTTTCAGTTTAAGCCGGCGGAATAGCATCAAAGTTTTATTATTTTATCCAACCATATGAACAAAGTTATTTTCCTTCTTCTGACAGTTTTATATTCCGCAGGACTATTATCACAGTACAACTGGTTAAATCCATCTCCGCCCGGTGATGATTTAAGATCCGTGTTTTTTGTTCATAAAAACGTAGGATATGCGGTTGGGATCTATGGAAGAGCTGTAAGAACGACAGATGGAGGTGAAACATGGAAGGTACTAAACACAAATACAACAACCAACCTTAATGGGGTGCATTTTGTACATTCAAATTATGGATTTGCAGTTGGAGACAATGGATTAATCATTAAGACCACAAACGGTGGGAATAGTTGGACCACCATACTCTCCGATCAAAATCACGATTTATACTCAGTCTTTTTTACCGATTTGCTTACTGGTTACGCCTGTGGCACCAAGGGTTACATATTAAGAACCAACAATGGCGGGATTGATTGGATACTATGTTCCAGCGGAGTGGAAACCAAACTTTATTCAATGGATTTTCCAGACAGAAATATTGGATATATTGTAGGTGGTGGTGGTACACAAGCTACACCCGGGACTATATTAAAAACCATGAATGCAGGTTACAGTTGGTTTCTATTAACAGATTCGTTGGAGCAGAGTTTTTACTCAGTTGATTTTATTGATACCCTTTGCGGATATGCAGCCGGCAATTTCAGTTATATTGCTAAAACTGAAGATGGCGGATACAGCTGGTCAACTTGCAACAATCCTGATATTCATCATCTTCGCTGCATAAAATTCAGAGATCATCAAGTAGGATATGCAAACAGTTCGTCTGGTAAGGTTATTAAGACCGTGAATGGTGGATTGGATTGGAGTATATTAAATACTCCAACATCTGGAATTTTACATTCCATTAACATAGCAGATTCCAACCAGGTATGTATTGTTGGTAGATGGGGAATTACCCTTTTATCCAATGATCAGGGAAATAGTTTTGTCAATGCTCAGGGAAAGTATACCAATTACCTATGTGATATACAAAGGACAAATAACAATCATATTTTCGTTACAGGAAGCCAGGTCATCATAAAATCAATGGACAATGGCACAAGCTGGGAATATATGCCGGCTCCTGAATTGGGAAATTGCATTTCCGGACATTTTCATGATTACCAACATGGTGCAGCGGTTACCAACAATGGAATCTATATGACACATGATTCAGGTCGATCATGGGCTAAAGGATATGAAAGCATTGACTCAACATGGATAAGAGATGTGCATATGATTAGCGAATCATTAGGTTACGCGGTGGGCAGTTGGTATGAATTTATTTCTGAAATGAAACATGGCGGATTGCTAAAAACCATTGATGGCATCAGTTGGTCAATACAAAATTTGTCATCGACAGAGTCTTTTAATAAGGTCTATTTTAAAGATAACTCCAGAGGATTCATCCTCGGATCTCACGGTAAAATGCATTTGTCTGATGATGCAGGCAACAGCTGGACTTCGCTTGATATTGGCACCACCGCGTATTTGACTGATATTGTTTTTGTAAATGAAAGCATTGGATTCCTTATTGGATCCTTCTTCGGAACAACAATTTGGAAAAGCAGCAATGGTGGTGATAATTGGAGTAGTATTTATCATACCAATCGTAATTATCAATCAATCCATTTCGACGACAGCCTTAATGGACGGGTAATTGGAAATGACACAACTATTTTAGGAACAAATGATGGAGGACTTACATGGACCGTTGAACCTTCTTTTACCACCTGTTACCTAAGCGATTTGCTACTTATAAGCGATAGCTCTGGTTTCGTTGTTGGAACAAATGGAACCTTTGTTTCTTTTGGTGGCATTTCAGTAGGTATTTCAGAGACCAGATTAAAAGATAGTTTTCGTTTATTTCCAAATCCCTTCAATCAAACATTTTGTCTGGAGATTTCTGCAAATAAAAATGAGACAGTAACAATTCAGTTACTGGACATATATGGAAGGGAAATCCACAAAGAGGCCATATCCGTGATTACAGGTATGCAAACTAAATGTATTCATATATCCTCTGAACACAAACCTGGAACTTATTTCTATCGTATGGAAGGAAAAAACTATCGGCGATCAGGTAAGCTAATAAAACTCTAAAGTGTAATATTAGGCCTTCAGTACTCACAACTACGTATCTAATCACCCTGAAATAAGTAATCATGGGATTGAAGATGCTTTGCAAGATGTGCTCACAGTCAATCGTATCGAGGAGAAACGGCTGGTGCATTTAGTAACTTTGCTATGCTTGATAAAATCCTTGCCCTGGTTCCGAAACTAGCTTAATACTTAATAATCTATCAGGCTTTGGATTTCATATTTTTGCTATGATTATAGTTTCCCAAAAACTACTTACGACAGTTAGAAATTCTTCGTATTTATTTCTAATTTCAACCCAAATTAATTTAGAAACGAAATGTCTGACGATAAGAAGATTATCTTTTCAATGGTTGGGGTAAATAAGATCTTTCCACCACAAAAGCAGGTTTTAAAGAATATATATCTCTCCTTTTTCTACGGAGCTAAAATTGGAATTATTGGACTCAACGGATCCGGTAAATCTTCATTGATGAAGATCATTGCCGGAACGGACAAATCCTTTCAGGGTGAAGTGGTTTTTTCTCCTGGTTACTCCGTTGGTATGCTCGAGCAGGAACCGGAACTTGACAATACCAAAACCGTTAAGGAGATAGCAGAGGAAGGTGTTCAGGAAGTAGTGGATGTTCTAAAGGAATATGAAGAAGTTAACATGAAGTTTGCGGAACCGGAAGTGCTGGAAAATCCGGACAAGATGCAGGCACTGATGGACAGGCAGGCAGTTTTACAGGAAAAGATTGATCAGTTTGACGCCTGGAATCTGGATCATAAACTGGAACGTGCCATGGACGCTCTTCGCTGTCCTGAAGGGGATACTTCTATTGAAAATCTTTCAGGCGGTGAACGACGCAGAGTTGCTCTTTGTCGTCTCTTGCTTCAGGAACCAGATGTTCTGCTGCTGGACGAGCCTACCAACCATTTGGATGCAGAATCGGTACAATGGCTGGAACAACATCTGCAGCAGTACAAAGGAACAGTTATAGCTATTACTCACGACCGCTATTTTCTGGACAATGCAGCAGGTTGGATTCTGGAACTGGACAGAGGTGAAGGAATTCCATGGAAAGGTAATTACTCATCCTGGCTGGATCAAAAGTCGACCAGACTGGCACAGGAAGAAAAGTCGGAGAGTAAACGAAGAAAAACCCTTGAAAGGGAGCTGGATTGGGTGCGTATGTCACCAAAGGCCAGGCAGGCAAAATCAAAAGCCCGTCTATCTGCATACGACAAATTATTGAATCAGGATTCCAAACAGAAAGAGGAGCGTCTAGAAATATTCATCCCCAACGGGCCAAGATTAGGCGACAAGGTGATTGAATCGCATCAGGTAACCAAGGCTTTTGGTGAAAGAATGCTATTTGATGATCTGGAATTTGTACTTCCACCAAACGGAATTGTTGGCATCATTGGACCAAACGGAGCGGGTAAAACGACCCTGTTCAGGATGATTATGGGCATGGAGTCGGTGGATAAAGGAAATTTCAGTGTAGGTGATACAGTCAAAGTAGGCTATGTTGATCAGACACATGCCGCAATAGATCCGGATAAGTCTGTTTTTCAGGTTATTTCCGACGGACTGGAACACATCAACGTAGGAAACAGAACCATCAATGCCCGTGCTTATGTGGCACGATTCAATTTTAGTGGAGCCGATCAGGAAAAAAAATGCGGCGTACTTTCAGGTGGTGAAAGGAATCGTCTTCATCTGGCTCTAACCTTAAAGGAAGAAGCCAACGTTCTGTTGCTCGATGAGCCAACCAACGACATCGATGTAAACACCTTGCGCGCACTGGAAGACGGATTGGATGCTTTTGCCGGATGTGCTGTAATTATTTCGCACGACCGCTGGTTCCTCGACCGGGTAGCTACCCATATTCTTGCTTTCGAGGGCGACTCACATGTTTACTTTTTTGAAGGTTCCTATACCGATTACGAGATAAACAGGAAAAAGAGGCTTGGAGACAGCGGGCCTAAACGAATAAACTATCGTAAACTCACAAATAATTAATGAAAAGAATAGATCATGAGCTGATTCAAAACCTTATTGAATCAGCTCAATCGTCATCTCGCGGGAGGAAGAACTACAATATTCATAAGGTAGCGGCTGATCCGGTGCAACGACTACTCAATGCCATGGAACCAGGAAGCTATGTACAGCCACATAAGCATGAAAACCCAGATAAACGGGAATTATTTGTAGTGTTGAGGGGTAAAATGTTGTTGATTGAATTCAATGACGATGGCAGTATACATGAACATCAGATACTTGAATCTGCAGTTCAAAATTATGCAGCTGAAATAGCTGAACGAAAATTCCATACCGTGATATCCTTACAAAAGGGATCGCTTGCGCTGGAAGTTAAGGATGGACCTTATGAAGCCGCAGATGATAAGAATTTCGCATCATGGGCACCAAAAGAAGGTGATCCCGATTGTGACAAATATTTACAAGGATTACTTGATCAACTGAACATTAAGTGAGCTACCTTTAGTCAAGACTCTTTTCTCTTCGTTTGAAGTAGTGTTTTGAATCACCCCATTTACCATAACCAATTTCATCGCCGGCAAACTTAATACGTGCCTCCAGACAATTTTGGCAATCATCAGCACCCTCATCAATACAGGGTTTGTTTTCATAAAGCTGATAGTATCCTCTCATATCGGTGGGTGTAATATTCGGCATTATAACGTTGGCACCAACTTTTACTGCTTTTTCGCGGCCGATAGGATCGATTGCCTGCATTGCTGTTGCAGCGGCAATATTAATATCCTTCATCATAATGCGGGTAATGGCGATCATCTTTAGGGACAGATCGAAGCGTTCCTTCAGGGGCCTCAATTGATCCTTATGCTCGTAGAGTGGCGTTTCCTCATGCTCAATGTATGGCCCCATTCCCACCATATCAATATCAAACTCTCTGAAGAACATCAGATCATCGGCCAAATCTTCCAGTGTCTGGAATGGCAAACCTATCATTACGCCTGTTCCGGTTTGGTATCCCACCTTTTGTAAAAGCTTCAAACTTTCCAGTCGCCTGTCAAAATCGTGTTTCAGATTATTGGGATGAATCTTATTATATAGATTCTCGTTGCTTGACTCAATTCTTAATAAATATCGATGTGCTCCACTATCGAACCAGCGCTTATAAGTTTCCTCAGTTTGTTCACCCAACGAAATAGTAATACCAATCTCACCATTGCTTAGCTCTTTCATTTTTTTAAGCAAATTATCGATGCGATCGATAAACTTAGGGCTGTCAATTTCACCGGCCTGCAGAACAACCGATGCATAATTATTCTCATAGGCGAACTTCACACCTGCCAATATATCCTCATCCGAAATATCGTAACGCTGTGTATTCTTATTCCCTTTTCGAATACCACAATAAAGACAGTCCTTTGAACAAATGTTAGAGAATTCTATTAATCCACGAAAATATACGGTATTACCAACATACTCCTGCTTCACCTCGATGGCCCGTTCCATCAGCTTCTTTTTGTCATCACCTTCGCTGACCAACAGTGCTACAAGATCTTCTTTTGAGAACTCTTTCTGCTTTAATATATCTGCTATACTTTTTCCCATAACATCAAAATCTAAACAGTTGCAAAGTTATATTATCTATTTGACAGAAATATGATAAAAGACATCATTGTCCTTATTTTCCAGCACAAACTCTTAATAGTAATCCAGATAATATTTGTTCTGATACATGAATTGATCAAATATTAGCTATTTTTACGGTGAAAATTAAAGTTGAATTCTAAATAATAACTATGGATAAGATCGGATTATTTTTTGGACCAATAGGCGGTTCAACCGATAAGGTTGGAAAAAAAATTGCGAAGGCCTTTGGTGAAGATCACATTGAATTTGTTCCTGTAAAAGCAGCCGGCACAGCTGAACTTGACAAATACGATAAAATTATTTTTGGTATCTCAACATTGGGAAGAGAAACATGGGATGGCGTCCACACAAAAAACGACTGGGATGTGTTCATGCCTACACTGTCTGAAGTTGATTTCAGCAGTAAAAAGGTTGCACTCTACGGCCTGGGAGACAGTGTTACCTATGCTCAGTATTTTGTCGACCATATGGGTGTTCTTGCCGAAATACTACTGGCTCAGAATGCTAACATTATTGGTCGGTGCTCAACTGAGGGATACACTTTTGAAGATTCTCAGGCCATTTATAATGATGAATTCATTGGATTACCAGTTGATGAAGATTTTGAAGATTATCTGACCGACGAGCGGATTGAAGCCTGGATAGAAAATATTAAACTCGAATTTGGTTTCTGATTTTTATGAAACGGTTGCAGATAAAGCAGCCGTTTTTTTTATTGATCCCTTCTTTTTTATTTCGGGCAATTGTGGCTCTAAAATTTGTTATTTCCGATGAGTGCCATATTTTTGTAACTAGCCAAAGAAGTTTTACTCCAAGCATTAAACTACTAACTAACAATAACTTAACTTATAATTATTCTAAATTAGAGCACAATATAATTGCTGACTCAGTACTGTTCCATGCATATATCAACAAAAGGACACATGTAAGAACATATATACCAAACAGTTAGAGTACTAATCTCAGATTAACTAAGTCATCAACATGAAACCGCTTGATTCATATCCGATTAGTAAAGTCATGCTTCTTGGATTGAAAATCTATATTTGTATTCAAATAATTTAAAAAACTACCCATGAGAAAAATTTTATCTCTACTGGCTTTATTTTCATTGCCGGTTTTATCATTTGCCAGCGAAGCTGATCTGGTAATACCTGAGGGTATTAAAAAGGAATCAATATTATACTATGGTTTTATTATTACCATTGCAGGATTCCTGTTCGGATTATATCAATTTTTGAAAGTTAAAAAGATCAGAGCGCACAAATCAATGCTTGATGTGGCTCATGTAATTTACGAGACAGGGAAAACCTATCTGATCCAGCAGGGTAAATTTCTTGCTATCCTATTCCTATTTATCGGGGCAGCGGTTGCCTTCTATTTTGGCTATCTCTCCGAAGCCCATTTTGGATTTGGCGGTGTTGCCATGATTCTGGGCTGGACAGTTCTGGGAATACTTGGTTCTTATAGTGTAGCCTGGTTTGGAATTAGAATGAATACGCTGGCCAATTCAAGAATGGCCTTTGCTTCATTGGAAAGAAAACCAATCAAGCTGTTGAATATTCCATTGAACGCGGGTATGAGTATTGGTGTGGTGCTAATTTCATTGGAGCTGATTATGATGTTGATCATTTTGATGTTCGTTCCCGGAGAATATGCAGGAGCTAGTTTTATCGGTTTTGCTATTGGTGAATCATTGGGAGCATCTGTACTTAGAATAGCCGGTGGTATCTTTACAAAGATTGCTGATATTGGAAGTGACCTAATGAAAGTAATCTTCAAAATTGGTGAAGATGATCCGCGAAATCCCGGTACGATTGCCGACTGTGTTGGAGATAACGCAGGTGACTCTGTTGGCCCAACAGCCGATGGTTTTGAAACTTATGGTGTAACAGGAGTTGCATTAATCTCTTTTATATTACTTGCTGTTACTGAACCAGCTTACCAGATTCAATTATTGTCATGGATTTTTGTTATGCGTATTCTGATGATTATTACTTCCATTGTTTCTTTCTGGATTAATGGTGCAATTACCAAAGCAAAATATGAGAATTCGGATGAGCTGGATTTTGAGAAACCACTAACTTCTTTGGTTTGGATAACTTCCATACTTTCCATCATCGTAACCTTTGCCGTTAGTTACCTTACCATTAAAGATCTTCCAAACGACTTATGGATCACTCTTTCTGTTATCATCAGTGCCGGAACTTTAGGTGCTGCATTGATTCCGGAATTCACGAAATTATTCACAAGCCCTAAGTCAACACACGTGAACGAAGTTGTTGAAGCATCCATGAAGGGAGGAGCTTCACTCAATATTCTATCCGGATTAGTTGCTGGTAACTTCAGTGCATTCTGGAAAGGAATGGTATTTTTCCTTCTTATGTTCATTGCCTATTTTGCCAGCAATTATGGCCTGAATAGCCTGATGATCTACCCGTCTATTTTCGCATTTGGCCTGGTTGCCTTCGGTATGTTAGGCATGGGTCCTGTAACTATCGCTGTTGACAGCTATGGCCCGGTTACCGATAATGCTCAATCAATTTATGAACTTTCGCTGGTTGAAGAAACCGATGGCATTAGTGAAGAAATTGAAAAAGAATTCGGTTTCAAACCTGATTTTGAAAAATCGAAATATTATCTGGAGGCCAACGATGGAGCCGGTAACACGTTTAAGGCAACGGCTAAACCAGTACTTATTGGTACAGCCGTAGTTGGTGCAACCACCATGATCTTCTCGCTTATTCTGGTAATCAAGGATACACTTGGTGTTGATCCTGCCGAAATTCTTAACCTGTTGAATCCATATACCATACTGGGCTTTCTTCTGGGTGGTGCTGTTGTATACTGGTTTACTGGTGCATCTATTCAGGCAGTTACAACTGGTGCTGCCAGAGCCGTAGAGTACATTAAACAGCATATCAATCTGGATCCGAATGCACCGAAGAAAGCTGATGTAGAGAAATCGCGGGAGGTAGTTAAGATTTGTACTGTTTATGCACAAAAAGGAATGTGGAATATCTTTATTGCTATTTTCTCATTCGCACTTGCATTTGCTTTCATCTCTGCTCCGGCTGAGTCCAATGCTCCAATCTCACTATTTGTAAGTTATCTTTTATCAATTGCCTTCTTTGGCCTTTACCAGGCTATTTTCATGGCCAATGCAGGAGGTGCATGGGATAATGCCAAGAAAGTAATTGAGGTTGATATGCAGGAGAAAGGTACTCCTCTACACGATGCTTCAGTTGTTGGGGATACAGTTGGTGATCCGTATAAGGATACGTCTTCAGTTGCCTTAAATCCAATCATTAAGTTTACCACCTTGTTTGGTTTGCTGGCCATGGAGATTGCTCTTTCTGAACATTTCAGAGAAATAGCTCCTTATGTTGGTGTTGCATTTCTGTTGGTAGCTCTTTACTTTGTTTACAGATCGTTCTACAAGAT
>Ga0233443_1000578_pt1 | contig 39247 bp, 33 predicted proteins | sample SI_123_September_2_FD_182784 | JGI IMG/M metagenome (GOLD analysis project Ga0233443, IMG submission 182784) | Seawater microbial communities from Saanich Inlet, British Columbia, Canada - SI_123_September2016_200_MG | ecosystem: Environmental > Aquatic > Marine > Inlet | place: Canada: British...
AAATATTTATGCAATAAAGATTAGTATATAATTATATTATGCAATACAGGGTATTGTCATAAATATTTTTTATTAAAAATTAATAAAATTAGGTTAAATTGCTTTGCAATTTAACAGAGTATCTAAGTCAGCTGTGAGGAAAGTATAAAAAGTATAAAAAGTATTTTATGTCTATCTTTTAGCTAATTTATCATTGGGTTAATATAAGTGTTGAGTTGCTTGACAGGTTAATTGTATCTGAAATAGACTTGTCGGTAGTTTGTGATAATTTTGAGGTTTGAAAATGCTAGAAAATTATTTGCCAATTCTAATCTTTATTGGCGTTGGTTTAGCTGTCGGTACAATTGCGATCACATTGGGTTATTTTGTCTCTCCTCATCACCCTGATGATGAAAAAGGCTCTCCTTATGAATGTGGTTTTGAAGCATTTGAAAATACGAGAATAAAATTTGATGTTAGGTATTATCTTGTAGCCATTCTTTTTATTATATTTGATCTGGAAATTGCATTTTTGTTTCCATGGGCTGTTGTTCTGGACAAGATAGGCATGGTTGGTTTTATTGCGATGTTTGTTTTTTTGTCTATTCTGGTCATTGGCTTTATTTATGAGTGGAAAAAAGGGGCGTTAGAATGGGAATAGAAGGTAAGCTACAAGAAGGTTTTATTACAACAACGGCAGATAAATTAATCAATTGGGCAAGAACAGGATCGTTATGGCCGATGACGTTTGGTTTAGCTTGTTGCGCAGTTGAAATGATGCATGCAGCTGCGTCTCGTTATGATATGGATCGATTTGGAATAGTATTTAGGCCTAGTCCTCGGCAATCAGATGTTATGATTGTAGCAGGTACGCTTGTTAATAAAATGGCCCCAGCATTAAGAAAAGTATATGATCAAATGGCAGAGCCCAGATGGGTTATATCAATGGGGTCGTGTGCAAATGGTGGTGGATATTATCATTATTCGTATTCTGTGGTTAGAGGGTGTGATAGAATTGTTCCCGTTGACATTTATGTCCCAGGATGTCCGCCAACTGCAGAAGCGTTGTTATATGGTATTATCCAGTTGCAGAATAAAATAAGAAGAACTAATACAATCGCTAGAACATAAGTTTTAATCATAATTATTTAAAAATTTGAATGAATATGTCTGAAGAAACAAAATATTCAAAATTATTTGCCGAAGTTAAAAATAAGTTTTCAAATCATAATGTAACTATGGAGTTGAATGAAATAACTCTAGAATTAACATCTAATGAACTGATAGCTTCTTGCGAAACTCTAAAAAATGATCCCGTATTTAAATTTGATGAGCTGATTGATCTATGTGGTGTAGATTATAGTTTATTTGGTAAAAATGAATGGGAAACGGAAGCATCAACCTGTAATGGATTTAGTCGAGGTGTCAATTCTGACGAGTCAAATCAGCCACCAGTAGAAAACTTTGCCGTTGTTTACCATTTATTGTCATTAACAAAAAATCAACGAATAAGATTGAAAGTTTTTCTTAAGGAAAGTGATTTGATCATTAAGTCTGTCGTAGGGATTTGGGCTTGTGCGGACTGGTTTGAAAGAGAAGCGTTTGATTTATTTGGTATTTTATTTGAAGGTCATGAAGATTTAAGAAGAATATTGACAGATTATGGCTTTATTGGCCATCCTTTTAGAAAAGATTTTCCGCTCACTGGTCATGTTGAAATGCGATACGATAAAGATAAGCAACGTGTTGTCTATGAGCCTGTTAATATTGAACCCCGTACTTTGGTGCCTAAAGTGATTCGCCATAATAACCAACATCAAGTCGATGAGGATTGAGTAGAGATATGCCAGAAATTCGTAATTTCACATTGAATTTTGGACCTCAGCATCCTTCTGCTCATGGCGTTTTGCGTCTGGTGCTTGAGCTTGAGGGTGAGGTCATACGAAGAGCAGATCCTCATATTGGATTGTTACATCGTGGGACTGAGAAGCTTGCTGAATCAAAACCCTATAATCAAAGTATCGGTTATATGGATCGTCTTGATTATGTTTCGATGATGTGTAGCGAGCACGCTTACGTGATGGCTATTGAAAAAATGGCAGGAATTGAAGTGCCGATCAGAGCTCAATATATCAGAGTTCTTTTTGATGAAATTACACGAATACTAAATCATTTGATGTGGTTAGGAACTCATGCGCTAGATATCGGAGCAATGACCGTCTTTTTGTATGCGTTTAGAGAGCGTGAAGATTTAATGGATTGTTATGAAGCTGTTTCTGGAGCTAGAATGCATGCGACATATTATCGTCCAGGAGGCGTTTATAGAGACTTGCCAGAAAAAATGCCACAATTTGAAGCCTCAAAATATGTTCAAGGTGATGTTAAAGATGTCAATGAAAATAGGCAAGGTTCGTTGCTGGACTTTATTGAAGATTTTGCGAATCGTTTTCCGAAAAATATTGATGAGTATGAAACACTGTTGACAGATAATCGTATTTGGAAGCAACGAACGGTTGATATAGCCATTGTAACTGCAGACAGAGCCAAGCAGTTGGGTTTTACAGGGCCAATGTTGAGAGGTTCTGGTGTAGAGTGGGATTTAAGAAAAAAGCAAGCATATGAGGCTTATGATAAGGTTGATTTTGATATTCCTGTAGGCGTCAATGGAGATTGTTATGATCGATATTTGGTGAGAATGGAAGAAATGCGCCAATCAAATAATATTATCAAGCAATGTGTTAAATGGTTAAAAGAAAATGATGGCTCTGTCATGGTGGATGATAATAAGTTTGCTCCACCAAAAAGAAAAATGATGAAAGAAAATATGGAATCAATGATTCATCACTTTAAATTATTTTCAGAAGGTTATACTATTCCTGCAAGTGAAGCATATGCTGCTGTCGAAGCACCGAAAGGAGAGTTTGGAATATATATGATTTCAGATGGTGCTAATAAACCTTATCGATTAAAAATAAGGGCACCAGGTTTTGCTCATTTATATGCAATGAATGAAATGATTAAAGGGCATATGATTGCTGACGTAGCTGCAGTAATTGGTACTATAGATGTAGTTTTTGGTGAAATAGATAGATAGTCTTATATAAATTTTAAAAACATAAACTTGTAGTTAAAAACGAATATGGCAACACAAAGCAAACAATTAAACCTGATTAGTAGTGAATCACTAGCCGAAATAGATGTTTGGATTGCTAAATATCCATCTAATCAAAAGCAATCAGCGGTGATGGCTGCTTTACGAATTGTACAAGACCAAAATCAAGGTTGGTTGACAACTGAATTAATGGATGAAATTGCCACTTATCTTGGAATGCCTGCAATAGCAGTCTATGAAGTTGCTAGTTTTTACTCAATGTATGAGTTAAAGCCAGTGGGTAAGCATAAAGTTTGTGTCTGCACAAATTTGTCGTGTATGTTAAATGGTGTTGATAAAATTGTTGCTCATCTTGAAGAAAAATACGGGATAAAATTGGGTGAAACATCTACTGATGGAAAAGTCACTTTAAAGGAAGTTGAATGTCTTGGCGCATGTGGTGGTGCTCCAGTGATACAGTTAGGGCGACAATATTATGAGAACTTGACGCCAGAAATTCTTGATTCAATTTTAGACAAGTTGGAGTGAAAAAATGACCAACGAAGTCTGTTTTAAAAATATACATAATGAACGTCCGTGGATTATTGATCACTATATTGAAAATGGTGGTTATGAAATATGGAAAAGAATACTTTCAGGTGAAATATCACGTCAGGAAATTGTAGATACCCTAAAAACATCAGGTTTAAGAGGTCGTGGTGGTGCGGGCTTTCCTACTGGTATTAAGTGGAGTTTTATGCGCCCAGACTCTCCTGGAGATAAATACATTGTTTGTAATTCAGATGAGGGCGAACCTGGTACATTTAAAGATAGAGATATTCTTAGGTATAACCCGCATGCTTTAATTGAGGGAATGGCGATTGCAGGTTTTGCTATTGGCGCAAAGGTAGGTTATAACTATATTCGTGGTGAGTTTTGGGAACCATACGAACGATTTGAAGGTGCACTTGAGGAAGCTAGAAGCAAAGGTCTTCTGGGTGAAAATATACAAAATTCTGGTGTGAATTTTCAATTGCATTCACATTTAGGTGCTGGTGCATATATTTGTGGGGAAGAAACTGCTCTTTTAGAATCTATTGAAGGTAAAAAAGGACAACCAAGATTTAAGCCTCCATTTCCAGCAAATTTTGGCCTATATGGTGCTCCTACGACAATTAATAATACAGAAACACTTGCGTCAGTTCCTGAAATATTAAAGAATGGCGGTGAATGGTTTCAGGAAATTGGGATCCCTAATAACGGCGGTTCTAAAATATTTTCAATTTCTGGGCATGTTAATAAACCTGGTAATTATGAAATACCTATGGGGACTCCATTTTCAGAATTGCTCGAACTTGCTGGTGGCGTGAAAGATGGTCGTAAGTTGAAAGCTGTTGTACCAGGAGGCTCATCCTCACCCGTTATACCTGGTGATATAATGATGGGTTTGACTATGGATTATGATTCAATTTCAAAAGCAGGATCAATGTTAGGTTCAGGTGCTGTTATTGTCTTGGATGATACTGTTTGTATGGTTAAGTTTCTAACTAGGCTATCACATTTTTATTTTGAAGAATCCTGTGGGCAATGTACACCATGTAGAGAAGGAACGGGCTGGATGGCTCGTATTATTCATCGAATTGAACATGGTAAAGGTCGGCAGGAAGATCTTGATTTATTAGAAGATATCTGTAAAAAAATTCAGGGCAGAACAATTTGTGCTTTGGGTGATGCCGCAGCAATGCCTGTTAGCGGTGTATTAAAATACTATAGAGATGAATTTCAATTTCATATAGATAATAAATGCTGCATGCTATCGGATACTAACGAATAATCCATAATTCGTATTGAACATGAGTATTTGTAATTTAATGTAAAAATTATAAATTATGAAAAATAATAGTAAATTTAAAATCTCAAAAAAATTATGAATGATGAAACCTTGATAACAATTGAAGTTGATGGCAAAACATTGAAAGCCGAAAAAGGTTCAATGTTAATTGACGTAACTGATGCAGCTGGCATTACAATCCCTCGTTTCTGTTACCATAAAAAATTGTCTGTTGCTGCAAATTGTAGAATGTGTTTAGTAGAAGTAGAAAAAGCACCAAAACCTTTGCCTGCCTGTGCTACGCCAATTAATGATGGAATGAAAGTTTTTACAAAATCTCCTTTGGCTATCGAGGCCCAAAAAGGCACAATGGAGTTTTTGTTGATTAACCATCCGTTGGATTGTCCAATTTGTGATCAAGGTGGTGAGTGTGAATTGCAAGATTTATCGGTTGGCTATGGAAATGATGTTTCACGATATTCTGATACAAAAAGAGTTGTTGCGGAAAAAAATATCGGCCCACTGATTGCAACTGAAATGACTCGCTGTATCCATTGTACTCGCTGTGTTAGATTTGGTGATGAAATTGCTGGAATTAGAGAGCTTGGTGCAACTGGCCGAGGTGAGCATACTGTCATAGGAACCTATGTACAAAAAACAGTATCATCAGAGTTATCGGGTAATGTTATTGATTTATGCCCAGTAGGGGCGTTGACAGCTAAGCCATCTAGGTATCAGGGACGTGCGTGGGAATATAAGCAGTATCCACTGGTATCATGCCATGATTCTGTAGGGTCAAATTTATATGCACACGTGAGACGAGGTAGAATGATTCGTGTTGTCCCTAGAACCAATGAGTCTATTAATGAATGTTGGATTTCTGATAGAGATAGATTTTCTTATGAAGGTCTATATAGCGCCAATCGTCTTGCTAAGTCTCTAATAAAAGATGGGGATAATTGGTCAGAGGTTGAATGGACTGATGCATTATCTGCCACAGCGGAACGTCTACAAAATATCATTGCTGAACATGGGGTTGATCAACTTGGTGTTTTAATTTCAGCAAATTGTACGCTTGAAGAGTTGTATCTTGCACAAAAGCTAATTAGGTCTCTTGGTGGAGCAAATATCGACCACAGAACCTATCAAATTGATTTTAAAAATCAAGATGATATGCCAGATTACCCTTGGTTGGGAATGAGTATAGAGAATATTAGTGATTTAGATACAGTACTGCTTGTCGGTAGTGATATTAATAAAGACCAGCCAATGCTAGCGCATAAATTAAGACAAATTCAAACCAATGGTTCAGATATTATGACGGTGAACCAAATTGATTTTGATACGTCATTTGATATCAGTAACAAAATCATAAAGAATAATTTATCTTCTGCATTGGTTTCGATTATAAAATCAATTGAAATAACGGCAAATAGTATTTCAGAGCTGTTAAAAAATAACAGTTATGATGTAGAATGTACTGAGCAATCAGACTTGATATCTCAAAAGTTATTAGCAGGTAAGAATGTAGCAATATTGTTAGGTGTAATAGTAGAAAGTTCAATAGAACGATCAACCATTTGTGCATTATGTAATGAAATTTCTGTCTTAACTGGTTCAATATTGGGTTTTATTAGTCAAGATTCTAATGCGGCTGGAGCAAGTATTGCTGGTGCTTTACCACATCGTGGTGTTGATGGAAAAATGCTAGATAAGTCTGGATTGAATTGTGATGAGATGTTTAATAAACCACTAAAATCATACATTCTAATTGGTCTTGATTCGGGATTTGATTTGTATAATCCTGTTTTAGCAAAAAATGCTTTTAAATCAGCAGAATTTGTTGTCTCTTTGACAAGTCATATTTCGGATGAAATAAAAAATAGTTCTGACATAATACTTCCTATTTCAAGTTTTGGTGAAACATCTGGAACGTTTATAAATATGGAAGGTCAATGGCAGAGTTATGCTGGTGTTGTTGAACCTTATGAGATGGCTCGACCAACATGGAAAGTTTTGCGAGTGTTGGCAAATTTATTGGATCTAGATGGTTTTGAATATTTATCAACTGAAGAAATTTTAAATGAAATAAAAAATAAAATTTCTAATAAAGAAAAGCCTAAAAATGTTATAAAAACCAATGAGATATCAATAAATAATAATAAAGAAATTGTAAGGGCAGGCCATAAAGCAATATATTCTATTGATATGTTGACTAGAAATGCAACTTCACTACAGAAAACAGAAGAAATAACTCATTGTGAAGTTCGTATGAATAAATCATTAATGAAAATACTCAATCTAGAAAATGATAGTCAGGTTGAAGTTAAGCAGGGTAAAGCTTCATCTGTATTGAATTTAATTATTGATAATAGAGTGGCTGATGATGTTGTTTGGATTCCTGGTGGTACTTTGGGAAGCCAGAATATGGGTGGTGCAAGTGATTCAGTTGAAGTTAATAAAGTCACAAATTAGAGTATAAGAACTATCGCTATTTATATTGCAATAAGTCTTTAATTTTATATCGAGAAATAATAAATGATAGATGCTTTTTTATCAGTTTGGAATATAGTTCCCGAAAGTCTTCAATGGCTAATTCTGACAATGCTCAAAATTGTTGCAATTGTTGCTCCTCTGATGTTGAGTGTTGCATATCTGACATTTGCTGAAAGAAAAATTATTGGTTATATTCAAGTTAGAACTGGTCCAAATCGTGTGGGACCTAAGGGGTGGTTGCAACCAATAGCAGATGCAGTTAAGTTGATTTTTAAAGAAATTGTTATACCCAATGGTGCCAATAAATTTCTTTTTATAATAGGCCCTATTCTTGCGATAGCCCCTGCACTTGCCGCATGGGCTGTTATTCCATTTAATGAATATTGGATACTTGCCGATGTCAATGCGGGTTTATTGTATGTGCTGGCTTTGACTTCTGTTGGTGTTTACGGTGTAATTATCGCTGGTTGGGCTTCTAATTCACAATATGCTTTTTTAGGTGCGATGCGTACAGCTGCACAGATTATTTCATATGAAATAGCAATGGGGTTTGCTCTCGTTGGTGTTTTGGTGGCATCTGGTAGTTTGAATTTACGAGAAATTGTATTAGCTCAAGAAGGTGGTGTACTTCATTGGTTTTGGTTGCCATTATTTCCCTTATTTGTGATTTATTTTATTTCGGGTGTGGCTGAGACAAATAGAGCGCCTTTTGATGTTTCAGAGGGTGAGTCTGAGATTGTTGCAGGATTTCATGTGGAATATTCTGGAATGGCTTTTGCCATATTCTTTCTTGCTGAATATGCAAACATGATTCTTATTGCCGCTTTAACTGCAATTATGTTTTGTGGTGGCTGGTTATCACCTTTTAGTGGGGTGCCCGTTATTGGCGAACCAAGTTTATTTTGGTTGTTGGCAAAAATATCCTTTTTCCTTTTTCTATTTTTATGGTTTCGTGCAACCTTTCCGCGTTATAGATATGATCAGATCATGCGTCTTGGTTGGAAAGTCTTTATTCCGATAACAATAGTTTGGATTTTAGTGGTTGGTTTGGCTGTTGTTTACCAATTACCTTGGTGGTTTGACTAAATAACATTGTAAAATTTGTTTGTAACTGGATAAAAAGTCAATATTAAAATGTTTAAATACTTCAATAGTTTGTTTTTGTGGGAATTATTAAAAGGATTGAGGCTGACAAGTCGTTATCTTTTTAAAAAGAAATTTACAATACTGTATCCTGAAAACAAAGCACCTCAGTCTCCTCGTTTTAGAGGATTGCATGCATTGCGACGTTACTCTAATGGTGAAGAGCGATGTATTTCGTGTAAATTGTGTGAAGCCGTTTGCCCTGCATTAGCAATAACCATTGAAGGTACTACTAGAGATGATGGTTCAAGAAGAACATCTAAATACGAAATAGATTTATTTAAATGTATTTATTGTGGGTTTTGTGAAGAATCATGCCCAGTTGATTCGATCGTTTTAACGAGAATATATGAATACCATTTTGAAGAAAGAGGTAGTCATATTATGACAAAAGATCGACTTCTTGAAATCGGCGAGAAGCACGAAAATGAAATTGCAGCTGATAGGACACAAGACGCACCTTATCGATGATTTTCTAGGTGAATACCTAATGTGAATTATTTGGTATAGCGTAAAAAATATAGCGAAGATGATTGTTTTTTTCGTACTAAAACTCTTATTTAAAATTATAGAAGTATTAAATTAATGTCACTTGAACAAATAATATTTTATTTATTTTCAACTATTCTGATATTTTCATCATTAATGGTGATTATTTCAAGAAACCCAATATTTTCTGCGTTATTTTTGATTTTGTCATTTGTAACATGTTCATGTCTATGGATGCTTGCAGAAGCTGAGTTTTTAGCAATAACTCTCGTGCTTGTTTATGTTGGGGCCGTTATGGTTTTATTCATGTTTGTTGTCATGATGTTGAATATACAAGAGAGTGTGAGTAAAGAAAAATTCATTAAATATTTGCCAGTCGGTCTGCTTGTGTCAGTCAGTATATTTGTTGAAATGTGGTTGGTACTTAAATCAAAAAATTTAGTTAATGAAGTTGCTGTTAGCCCTATTAGGCATGATGCAAATTATAGTAATACCAAAGAATTAGGTGAAGTTTTATACACTCAATATATGTTTCAGTTTGAATTGGCATCCGTTATTTTATTGGTAGCTATTATCTCTGCAATTGCTTTGACACTAAGAAAGCGGAAAAATGTTAAGTTTCAGGATCCAGTTAAACAGATACATGTTAAAAAAGCAGATAGAGTTAGAGTTGTTGCAATGAAATCAGAGAAGTTATAGCAAATTAATTTATGTTGGATTTTGCAAACAATATTATAAGTATAGGTGTGTGATGGTTGAATTATCAGATTATTTAATATTGGCAGGAATGCTGTTTTCAATTGGTGTTGCGGGTATTTTTATTAATCGAAAAAATATCATTGTATTGCTTATGTCAATCGAGTTGATGTTATTAGCTGTTAATACAAATTTTATTGCTTTTTCTCATTATCTTAATGACATTACTGGTCAAGTTTTTGTTTTTTTTATACTGACTGTTGCAGCTGCTGAAGCGGCTATTGGTCTTGCAATAATTGTAGTTTTGTATAGAAACTACCAAAGCATTAATGTTGATGATATTAATGCGATGAAAGGTTAATCGAAAAATTATTATAAAGTTGGCTGGTATTGAGATTGATAAAATTAATATCGCCATTTAAATATTATCATATCTGGAAAAATAAATTTTTAAAATGAAATCTATCTATATATTGATTGTACTGTCACCACTAATTGGATCTATTATCACGGGTCTATTTGGTAAAAAAATTGGTAGAGTTTTATCTCATAGAATTGCTGTCTTAGGTGTTACTATCTCATGCTTGCTATCTCTATATGTACTTAAAGTAATAATCGTTGACCAAATGCCCGCGCAAAATTTAACGCTTTATACTTGGCTGGGGGTTGGTGATCTTTCTATACAAATTGGATTTCTAGTTGATAAATTAACTGCACTCATGATGTGTGTTGTAACCTTTGTCTCATTAATGGTGCATATTTATACCATTGGATATATGCATGATGATAAAGGTTATCAGCGATTTTTTAGCTACATTTCCTTATTTACTTTTTCCATGCTCATGCTTGTTATGTCTAATAACTTCCTGCAATTATTTTTTGGTTGGGAAGCAGTTGGTCTGGTTTCTTACCTGTTGATTGGCTTTTGGTTTGAAAAAGATTCCGCAATATTTGCAAACATGAAAGCGTTTCTAGTTAATCGTGTTGGTGATTTTGGTTTCTTGTTAGGAATTGCTGCGATTTATACTTACTGTGGTAGTTTGGATTATGATGTGGTTTTTTCTGACCCAATGATTGAAAGACTGGCTAGTACAAAAATTAATGTTTGGGGTACTACTGAGTGGACCGTGATTACTATGGTTTCAATTATGCTGTTTGTTGGGGCGATGGGTAAATCAGCACAAATACCACTACACGTCTGGTTGCCTGACTCTATGGAGGGTCCTACGCCAATATCGGCATTGATACATGCGGCAACGATGGTAACGGCAGGCATATTTATGGTTGCAAGAACATCTGCATTGTTTGAAATGTCAGATGTAGCATTGAATTTTGTGATTGTAATTGGTGCATTGACTGCTTTTTTAATGGGGTTGATTGGTATTGTTCAAAATGATATTAAACGAGTGGTTGCCTATTCAACACTTTCTCAGCTTGGTTATATGACAGTTGCGCTAGGTGTATCAGCTTATACAGCAGGTATTTTTCATTTGATGACTCATGCATTTTTTAAAGCATTGTTATTTTTAGGTGCTGGTTCGGTTATTATAGCGATGCATCATGATCAAGATATGAGAAATATGGGAGGCTTAAAAAAATATATGCCAATTACTTATTGGACCTCCCTCATCGGCTCTTTGGCGCTAATTGGTTTTCCTTTTACCTCAGGTTTTTTCTCAAAAGATGCGATTATTCATGCGGTTCATCTTTCTAAGTTAGAGTTCGCTCCATTTGCCTATATTCTTGTAACTGCGGGAGTATTTATAACTGCATTTTACACTTTTAGAATGTTTTTTATGGTGTTTCATGGTGAGGAAAGAATGGATCAGCATACAAAGGAACACTTAAAAGAACCTTCTTGGGTCGTGACTATGCCTCTTATATTGTTGGCAATTCCATCATTAGTAATTGGTGGATTGACTGTCGAAAATATTTTATTTGGTGAATATTTAAAAGATGTTATTCATGTTATGAATCCTGATCATCAAGTGATGAGTATGATGACGGCAGAATTTCATGGTTTATTGAAATTTGTATGGCATGGTTTATGGCAACCACCGTTTATATTGTCAATGTGTGGAGTGGGTTTAGCATGGTTTATTTATATTAAAAAACCATCAATAGCGGAGACGTGTACTAAAATATGTTCTCCAATATACAAAGTTTTAGATAAAAAATATGGTTTTGATGAATTTAATGATGTCGTGTTTGCCTCGGGTGGTAGAAAACTGGGTGGTTTTTTATGGAAAATTGGTGATGTTAAATTAATTGATGGTTTGGTGGTTAATGGCTCGGCTAAATTATTTGCTTGGTTATCAGAAATTATTAGAAAAATGCAAACAGGTTTTCTATATCATTACGCATTTGTCATGATATTGGGTTTGTTGGGATTACTGGCATGGATATTAATTAAGCTGGGAATTGTTTGATTGTTATTGTAAAAAAATCACTGTTTTTGAACTTACCAAATTTACTACTTATTTACTAATTAGGATTTTAAAGAATGGAAATACCATTTCTTTCACTGACAATCTGGTTGCCTATTTTGGGTGGACTACTTTTGCTTGCTCTTGGAAGTGATAATCGAGGACTGACTAAAAAAGTATCGTTATTAATTTCAATATTAACCTTTTTAGTGAGTATTCCACTGTACAGTCAGTTTAATGTTGGAACGCATGAAATGCAGTTTGTTGAGCATGTAGAGTGGATTCCACTTTTTAATATCTATTATTCTCTTGGAATTGATGGAATTTCAATGCCATTAATTTTATTAACAACCTTCATTACGGTCATTATTGTGATTGCTGGTTGGGATGTTATTAAATATAAGCAAAACCAATATATGGCTGCTTTTTTAGTCATGGAAGGTTTAATGGTTGGTGTTTTTTCAGCGCTAGATGCAATTCTCTTTTATGTGTTTTGGGAAGGAATGTTGCTGCCGATGTTTATTATAATCGGTATTTGGGGAGGACCAAATCGTGTTTATGCGACAATTAAATTCTTTTTGTATACCTTTTTAGGTTCAGTTTTTATGCTGGTTGCATTGGTATATATGCATTATTTGTCAGGTAGTTTTAACATTATTGATTTTCACAGTTTGGCTCTTAATCGAACCGAGCAAATTCTTATTTTTCTGGCTTTTTTAATGGCCTTTGCTGTAAAAGTTCCGATGTGGCCTGTTCATACGTGGTTGCCTGATGCTCATGTTGAAGCGCCGACAGGTGGTTCAGTGGTGCTGGCTGCAATCATGCTGAAAATAGGGGGTTATGGATTCTTGCGTTTTAGTTTGCCAATAACTCCTGATGCGAGTAGTGAGCTTGACTGGCTTGTCATAACAATGTCATTGATAGGTGTTGTCTACATTGGCTTTGTTGCTCTGGTACAAGAGGATATGAAAAAATTAATTGCCTATTCATCAATTGCACATATGGGATTTGTAACATTGGGTTTCTTTGTGGTGTTTGATATTGCCGCAAATGGTGGGACTCAATCTAATGCGGCAATGGCAATGGAAGGTGGAATGATTCAAATGATTTCACATGGTTTTATTTCAGGTGCCTTATTTTTGTGTGTGGGTGTTATGTATGAGCGACTGCATAGTCGAATGATTAAAGATTACGGAGGCGTAGTTAATACGATGCCTGTTTTTGCTGCATTGGCTGTATTTTTTGCAATGGCAAATTCGGGCTTGCCAGGAACCTCTGGTTTTGTCGGTGAGTTTATGGTTATATTGAGCGCATTTAAAGCGAATATGTGGTATTCATTTTTGGCTGCAACAACTTTAATTCTTGGCGCTGCTTATTCATTGTGGATGGTTAAGCGTGTTATTTTAGGCAAGGTTGCAAATGATAGTGTTGCTGCCTTAAAAGATATTAATCAGAGAGAATTTTTTATGCTTGCAGTTTTGGCTGTTGCAGTTTTATTCTTTGGCGTTTGGCCACAACCTTTGGGTGAGGTTATGCATTCATCCATTAACCATCTATTAGAGCATATATCAGTATCTAAATTTTGAGCTTATTATTATGGCATTTGATTTTATTAACATTGTAACCGTACTTCCAGAAATCGTATTATTGTCAATGGCATGTGTTGTATTGCTGATTGATTTATATACTGATTCGGCAGAAGAATCGCTGAGTTATTATTTGACTCAGTTTACTATGGTGATTGTTGCTGCTGTAATCATTATTTTTGCACCAGAAAAAACGGTGCTTGTATTTGATGGTGCCTACGTGAGTGATAATCTCTCGTTTGTTTTGAAGTTATCTCTTTGTTTGCTTGGGTTTGTTGTATTTGTTTTTTCAAAAAAATTACTTGAAGATTTAAAGTTGGATAAAAGTGAATATTATGCTTTGGCATTATTTGCAATGCTGGGAATGATGGTAATGATTTCTGCGGGTAATTTTTTAACTATTTACCTAGGGCTGGAGTTATTATCATTGAGCTTATATTCAATGATTGCAATGCAACGTGATTCAAAGCGCTCAGTTGAAGTTGCCATGAAATATTTTGTGCTGGGAGCGGTGGCATCAGGTATGCTACTGTATGGTATATCGATGATTTATGGTGTAACAAAAAGTATTCAATTTGATGTAATTCATGAAATTACTATGATTACTGGTCAAAGTCAGCTGATTATGATTTTTGGTTTGGTGTTTATCGTTATTGGTGTTGCTTTTAAGTTGGGTGCTGTTCCATTTCATATGTGGTTGCCTGATGTTTATCACGGTTCTTCTTTACCCATTACATTATTTATAGGAAGTATTACTAAAATTGCAGCTTTTGCTCTTATTGCGAGAGTTTTAGTTGATGGATTAGAAGGTTTGCACGCAAGTTGGAAAGATATGCTTGCGATATTGGCCGTATTGTCTTTAATTTTAGGAAATATAATTGCCATTGCCCAGAAAAATATAAAACGAATGTTTGCCTATTCAACGATTTCACATGTTGGATTTATCATGCTGGGTTTAATTGCTGGAAATCAGTTGGGTTATTCAGCTTCTATGTTTTATACCCTAGTTTATGCTTTGATGGCAACGGCTGGTTTTGGTGTGCTGTTAATGTTGAGTAAAAATGGTATAGAAGCAGAAAATATTGCAGATTTGTCTGGGTTGAGCGATCGAAGTCCTTTGTTGGCAGTGGTTATGCTGGTTGTTATGTTTTCTATGGCAGGTGTCCCTCCGACCGTTGGGTTTTATGCGAAACTTTCGGTAATTAATGCTATTGTTTCAAGTGATATGATTTGGCTTGCTTTGGTTGCTGTTTTTATGTCTGTTGTCGGTGCTTTTTATTATTTAAGGATAATAAAAGTGATGTATTTTGAGAAACAAGATATTATTGAGTCGGTTGATAATTCATTTAATGAGCGCCTATTTATAGGTGTTAATGGTTTGACAATACTGCTTTTAGGGCTTTATCCAACAACTTTAATGATGCTTTGTTCAGCATCATTTAAATAAATTAAAAATTTAACTTGATAATATTTCATGTCACTGTAGAATGCTTTTTGTCAGATGCGGGGTGGAGCAGTCTGGCAGCTCGTCGGGCTCATAACCCGAAGGTCGCAGGTTCAAATCCTGCCCCCGCTACCAAGACCCCTTTATGGGGTTTTTTTTATTCTCTAAATTAAGTGTTTACAGAATCTAATAAATTAAAAGGCCGTCATGGCCTTTTTTTATATGAGATAAAAACACTGGTTTACAGTTCCATTATCTAGGAAGTTGCAAAGAATGCAGGCTTTCGACAAATTAAGGCTAAAATATTCGAAAACCTCAGCTTAATAATGTGAACGAGGATTATAATATTGTTTTATCTTAAAATTGTTGAAAATGTGTCTTCATGTGCTCCCTAAGTTTTAATTAGGTATACATGTGTGAAAATTGAGGATAAAATAACTGAAATTTTGCAACCCGTTGTTTGTTCTTTAGGTTATGAACTAGTTGGTATTGAGTTTATTTCAGCAAAATCATCAATATTGAGAATATTTATTGATTCAGAAAAAGGTATTAATGTTGATGATTGCCAAAAAGTGAGTAATCAAGTCAGTGCAACTTTGGACGTAGAAGATCCTATTCCTTATGAATACATTCTTGAAGTATCATCACCAGGAATAAATAGACCAATTTTTAGCTTAAATGATTATTCTAAATTTATCGATCAACAAGTTAGAATTAAGCTGTACGACAAAAAAAATGGAAAGAAAAATTTTAAAGGTATTATAAAAGAAGTACTGGAAGATAATGTGTTGGTTGATTGTGAGGGAATAACTGAAACATTTAATTTACAGGATATTAAAAAAGCCAATCTAATTATTGATTATTAAGGTATTAAGGCAAGTATATACAATGAATAATAAAGAAATATTAATGGTGGTTGATGTTGTTTCAAACGAAAAAGGTTTGGGTAAATCAACAATATTTGAAGCTATTGAGGCTGCATTGGCGTCTGCAACAAAAAGGAAGCACATGCTTGATATATTGGTCAGGGTTTCTATTGATCAAGTGACTGGTAATTATGAAACATTCAGGCGCTGGGAGGTTGTTGAGACCAGTGATGATATTGAATACCAGGAAAAGCAGATTACATTGGATGCCGCTAAAGAACTTCAACCAGAAATAGAAGTGGGTGGTTTTATAGAAGATTCAATTGAATCAATTAAATTTGGTCGAATTGCAGCACAGGCAGCTAAACAGGTTATTGTTCAAAAAGTAAGAGAAGCTGAACGTGAAAAAATAGTCGCGAATTATATTAATAAAAAAGGTGAATTAGTAACGGGTGTTATTAAGCGGATTGAAAGAGGCAATGTCTTTCTTGATCTTGGTAACAATGCTGAAGCCATCATCTACCGAGAAAATCTTTTACCAAAAGAACCATTAAGGACAGGAGATCGGTTGAGAGGGCACTTGTATGATGTTAGGCCAAATACAAAAGGGCCACAGCTACTTGTTAGCCGAACATCCCCTGAGTTATTGGTTGAATTATTTAAGTTAGAAGTGCCAGAAGTTGGCGATGGTTTGATTGAAATTATGAACGCTGCCAGAGATCCTGGTGCGAGAGCAAAAATAGCCGTTAAAGCTAATGACCCAAGATTAGATGCGGTAGGAGCTTGTGTTGGAATGCGAGGCTCGCGAGTCCAAGCAGTATCAAATGAACTGAATGGTGAAAGGATCGATATTATTTTGTGGCATGATAATTCGGCTCAACTGGTTATTAATGCTATGTCTCCTGCAGATGTTGTCTCAATTATGATGGATGAAGATACTCATTCAATGGATGTGGCGGTATTAGAAGAACATTTGTCACAAGCCATCGGCAAAGCTGGTCAAAACATAAAATTAGCTTCCGAATTAACAGGCTGGACACTCAATGTGATGTCTGATGTACAGGCCGAAGAAAAAAATGCGGAAGAATCTGAAAAATTAGTCACATTATTTAAAGAACAACTTCAAGTGGATGAAGATGTTGCAATTGTATTGGTTGAAGAGGGTTTCTCAACGGTTGATGAAGTTGCTTATGTACCCCCAGCTGAAATGCTTGCAATTGATGGCTTTGATGATGAAATTGTTGATGAACTAAAAAATAGAGCAAAAGATAATCTGTTAACCAACGCAATAGCTTCTGAAGAAAAATTGGTGGATTTAAAACCATCAGATGATTTGTTGCAAATGAAGGGAATGGATGATGAACTTGCAATGGCATTGTGTGGTCAGGGGATTGTTACGATGGATGATCTTGCAGAATTAGCTATTGATGATTTATTAGATATTAAAGATATAGATGCTGAAAAAGCAGGTAAACTAATTATGGAAGCCCGTGCACCATGGTTTGCTGAAGAGCAGCAGCAATAACATAATGAATGAGAGTGCAATAATGAGTAAAACAACCGTCAAACAGCTTGCAGGAACTGTGGGTATTTCCATAGAAAAGTTGCAAAGCCAAATGAAAGAAGCTGGCATCACCATAGGTAATGAAGATGACTATGTTGATGAAGATGCAAAAGTTAAGTTGCTGAGTTTTTTGAAAGCAGGGCATCAAGCAGGGGAAAGTGTTAATGAGGCAACAAGCCCTAAAAAAATCACCTTAAGAAGAAAAACAATTACTCGGTTAAAACAAACGGGGACCAAAGGTAGTGCCGTTAATGTCGAAGTTAGAAAAAAAAGGGTTTACGTTAAAAGAAGTGAAGTGGAAGAACAAAATACAGCTGCTGAAGAGTTAAAAAAAGAAGCAGAAATTAGTTCAACAGTTAGCGAAAAAAATACGGTTGAGAATGAAAATGTTTTGCCATCAGTTGATGTTGTTGCAGAGCCACAAGCAGAAAAAGCGGATGAAAATAAAGCAGAAGAGGTTGAGCCATCAGAGACTAACAAAAATACTGATGTCGAAGCAAAATCAGATGTTGCTGATGACGATACAAAAAATATGGCTGACAGTGATGTCGATAGCAACAATGAAGCAGATGCTTCTAAGAAAAAGAAAGAAAAATTTGTCAAAAAAGATAAAAAATCAGAAGTAAATAAAAATGCTACTCCTGAAGAAGACAAAGATTTTAAAAAGAAAAAGAAAGAACGAACTAAAACGGCTGAAAAGAGTAAATTTGATCATAATTTAATTGATAATTTAAATGATGATTTTACTGAAATTATTGAACCAGTAGAAAAAGTATCTAAGAAGAAGAAAAGAATTAAAAAAATAATTTCTAAAAAACACAAATTTGCAATGCCTAAAGTATCCGTTAAAAACGAAGTTATTTTATATGGTAGTGTTACTGTTTCTGAATTGGCACAAAAAATGTCAATTAAAGCAAACCAAGTCATTAAAACATTAATGAATCTTGGAACAATGGCAACGATTAATGATGTTATTGATTTGGAAACGGCAACATTGGTAGCCGAAGAAATTGGACACAGTGTTAGACTGGTCAATGAAAATGAATCAGAACTTGAATTGATTAAAGATACTGAAAACCATTCGAAGTTAACTAACCGTTCGCCTGTTGTTACCATTATGGGGCATGTTGATCATGGTAAAACATCTTTACTCGATTACATCAAAAAAACTCAAGTAGCGGACGGAGAAGCCGGGGGCATTACTCAGCATATTGGTGCATACAGGGTGTTGACTGATCATGGTAATATTACCTTTCTTGATACTCCTGGACACGCTGCATTTACTTCAATGCGGGCTAGAGGTGCAAAAGTTACAGATATTGTTATTCTTGTTGTTGCCGCAGATGATGGTGTTAAACCTCAGACAGTTGAAGCAATACAACATGCAAAAGCAGCTGAAGTTCCATTAATTGTTGCGGTTAATAAAATTGACAAACCAGAAGCTGACCTAGATCGTGTTAAAAATGAATTGTCACAGCATGAAGTGTTGTCAGAAGAATGGGGTGGTGAAAATATGTTTGTCAATGTTTCTGCCTTGACGGGTGAAGGTATTGAAGACTTATTGGAGTCAATTATTTTACAGGCTGAGGTATTAGAACTTAAGGCAAATGATCAAGGGCTGGCATCGGGATCAGTTATTGAGTCAAGTTTGGATAAAGGTCGAGGTGCTGTTTCGACTATTCTGGTACAAACAGGAACTCTCAATAAAGGCGATGTTATTTTAAGTGGGCATGAGTCTGGGCGAGTACGGGCTATGTTCGATGAGCATGGAAATTCATTGGCTACAGCAGGACCATCGACTCCAGTGGTCGTTTTAGGTTTGTCTGGTACACTTAATTCGGGTGATTCTGTTATTGCTGTTGATAATGAGAAAAAAGCCAAAGAAGTTGCTACTTTACGTAAAGATAACTTTCGTAAAGAACAGTTTGCAAGTCAACAGGCCAGTAAAACGGAAGACTTATTTACGCAAATGTCTGAGGGTGATATTAATGAGTTAAATCTCGTTATTAAAGCTGATGTACAAGGCAGTGTTGAGGCATTGAAAGAAACATTGATCAAATTGTCAAATGATGAAGTCAAAGTTAAAGTGATTGTACACGGTGTTGGCGGTATTAATGAATCGGATGCAACGTTGGCACATTCAACCAAAGCAACAGTGATTGGTTTTAATGTTCGTGCTGACTCAACTGCCAGAAGATACATAGAATCAAAAGATATCAATATGCGCTACTATAGTGTTATTTATGATGTCATTGATGATGTGAAGCATGCCATTAATGGCATGTTAGAACCTGAAATCAGAGAAGAAATTATTGGTAATGCAGAAGTTAGAGATGTCTTTAAGTCACCTAAATTAGGCGCAATAGCTGGTTGTATGGTTCTTGAGGGTATTGTAAAACGTAGCGCTCCAATCAGAGTATTAAGAGATAATGTGGTTATTTATGAGGGAACTCTTGAGTCATTGCGACGTTTTAAAGATGATGTCAATGAAGTTAAATCAGGTATGGAGTGCGGTATAGGTGTGAAAAACTATAATGACGTGAAATCTGGTGACAATATTGAAGTATTTGAGCGTGTAGAAATAGCGCGTACAATTTAAATGTTGAAATAACTATGCCTAAAGAATATAGCCGAGTAAAGCGGGTAGCTTCTGAGATTCAAAAAATTGTTTCTCAATTAATATTTAATGAAATTAATGATCCTGATCTTGGTATGATTACTGTTAATGATGTTGAAGTTTCCCGTGACTTTTCCTATGCAAAAGTTTATGTGACCTCCTTAAATCCAAAAAATGAACACGAAAATTGCATTTCAATATTAAATCAAGCCGCACCTTATTTACGTCATTGTCTTGGTAAGCAAATTAAGATAAGACTGACTCCAGAGCTGAGATTTGTTTATGATAAATCTGCGGTTGAAGGTGCCAAAATAGAGTCCCTAATTAATTCGCTTTGATGATTCTGAATAAATCAATTCATTTAATTTAGAGTGTTTTAAACACTCTTTTTCTGTCATAATTTCCACTTTAGCTTGAGTATTTAATGTCACGAAAAAAACGCAAAACGGGCAAAGATATTCATGGAATATTGTTGTTTGATAAACCTTATTTACTGAGTTCAAATAAAGCGTTGCAACAAGTTAAGCGGGTGTTTAATGCCAATAAAGCAGGTCATACAGGGAGTTTAGATCCTCTGGCGACAGGTTGTTTAGCTCTCTGTTTTGGAGAAGCGACCAAAGTTTCTGCCTATCTATTAGATGCCAATAAAACGTATCATGTTAGCATGTCTTTAGGCTCGATGACGACTACTGGAGATGTAGAAGGTGAGGTGATTTCTAACAAACCCATTCCTTTGCTTGATGATGAGGTCATTAATCAACTATTTAAACAGTTTGAAGGCGAAAGTCAGCAAATACCACCGATGTATTCAGCATTAAAGGTTGATGGGCAACGATTATATAAATTAGCAAGGCAAGGCGTGGAAGTTGAAAGAAAGCCTCGTTCAATCAATATTTTCAACTTACACTTAATCGAATTCAATGAGCAGGAAATAACCTTTATAGTTGAATGTTCTAAAGGGACTTATGTTCGTACTTTGGTTGAAGATATGGGAAATAAACTAGGCTGTGGTGCATTTGTAAAACATTTGCGAAGAACCAGCTTAGGACCTTTTGTCGATGAAAAGCTCTATTCATTTGATGATTTGAATTCAACTAAAGATACAAATCTAATGCTGTCTTCATTGTTGTTACCAATTGATTCCGTCTTGTTACATTTACCTCGGGTTAATTTAAATGATACAAGTACATATTATTTGAAACAAGGTCAGGCAGTGACTGCTTCAAATTTACCTGATGATGGGTTGTTGCGGCTGTATGACGAAAAGAATAATTTTATTGGTATTGGGTCGGTTACCGTAGATGGGCAGGTAACACCCAAAAAACTGATGAATTATAGTGATTAAGGTTTGGAATGAAACGCAAAATTAGAAACTCCTATAAAAATTGTGCATTTTGTCGTGGAATGAGATCATTTGCTGTCAGTGGTTTTGGTGGTGGTCTTTCAGCTTATATTGCGATATTCCTTGAGCGAGATCGAGGAGAAATGATGTACTGGATTGTTGTAGGTGCAATGCTTGCATTATTTCTTGTAATCAAAATGGATAAAAAAGAATAAAGTAATATATTTGTCAGTCAGATTAATATCAATGTCTAAAAATTTTACCGAAAAACTCAAAAATTGTATGCTGTGTGATCAGCATAGACTCCATAAAAAGCTTAAAAGCCATCAAAAATCATCTGCCAATAACCAAAGCTGGGAAACATTAGCCAATGAAATTGAGCAGTCACTCTCGACTCGAAAAAAACGTTTAGACAATATTCCCAAGCCAGAATTATTAGCCAACTTACCCATCATTGAAAAAAAGCAATTAATCGCTGATGCCATTGAAAAACATCAAGTGATTATTCTTTGCGGTGAAACAGGGTCAGGTAAAACGACTCAATTACCTCAAATTTGTCTCAGTCTGGGGCGTGGTGTATCGGGATTGATTGGGCATACTCAGCCAAGAAGAATTGCCGCTCGAACGGTGGCGGCACGAATTGCTGATGAACTTAAGTGTTCATTGGGTCAGCAGGTAGGCTATCAGGTACGTTTTGACGATAAAACAAACCAGAAAAGTTATATTAAAGTGATGACAGATGGTATTTTATTAACAGAAATACAACATGATCGTTTCTTAAATAAATACGATACCTTGATTATTGATGAAGCTCATGAGCGAACCTTGAATATTGATTTCTTACTGGGTTACTTAAAATGGTTATTAAACAAACGTCCTGACTTAAAACTAATCATAACTTCTGCAACCATTGACCCTGATTCATTTTCAGCATTTTTTAATCAAGCCCCAATTATAAAAGTTTCTGGTCGAACGTATCCCGTCGATGTTCTTTATCGGCCGATAGAAGAATTTGCAGAAGGTGATATGCAGCAAGCTGTTGTGCATGCGGTTGATGAAGCGTTAAAAATTGTCAGGGGGGATATTTTAATATTTTTCAGTGGCGAACGAGAAATAAAAGAGGCCGCTGATGCCATCAATAAATATCGTCCTCAGCAATATGAAGTATTGCCATTATATGCTCGGCTCAGTTCTTCGCAACAACAGAAAATATTTCAGTCACACCGTCTGATTAAAATTATTCTGGCAACCAACATTGCCGAAACATCAATTACCGTGCCAGGTATTCGAACAGTTATTGATACTGGATTGGTGCGTATTAATCGTTATAGTCCTGGCAGTCAGGTGCAACGCTTGCCCATTGAACATATTTCACAAGCCAGTGCGAATCAAAGAAAAGGGCGTTGTGGTCGTGTAAGTGATGGTTTGTGTATTCGGCTGTATGCAGAAGATGAGTTCAATTTGTGGGAAGAATATACCACGCCTGAAATTCAGAGAACCAGTTTAGCATCGGTTATTTTACAAATGGCAGTATTGAAATTGGCAAATATCAGTCATTTTCCATTTATTTCACCTCCAGAAAAAAAATATATTAATGATGGTTATCGTTTATTGCAGGAAATTGAAGCGCTGGATAAAAATCGAAAAATGACTGTCATGGGTTATGAAATAGCTAAATTGTCAATTGATCCACGTTTGGCAAGAATGGTGGTTGCCTCTAAAGGTACTTGTGCAGAAGAGGTTGCCATCATTGTTAGTGCTCTGGCAATTCAAGACCCAAGAGAACGACCGTTTGAATTTCAGCAAAAGGCCGATGAATGTCATCGTGAGTTTTTTGATGAAGATTCTGATTTTTTAGCGTTTTTAAATTTATGGCAATTCTATCGAGCCAAAGAACAAGAATTATCCAAAAATAAACTTAGGCAGCTCTGTAAAAAACGATTTTTGTCTTATATGAAAATGCGAGAATGGCAAGAAATTTATCATCAGCTAACTCGACAAATGAAAACATTGGGCTATCGGTTTAATCAGCAGGAGGTCAATTATGAATTCATACACAATGCATTATTGACGGGGTTGTTAGGGCAAATTGGTTTTAAAGATGAAAAGTATCAATATTTAGGGCCAAGAAGTCGCCAATTTAATTTGTTTCCTGGGTCATCATTGTTTAAAAAACAACCCAAGTGGTTAATGGCGGCTCATTTGGTTGAAACGACTAAGTTGTATGCCAGAATGGCTGCAAAAATTAATCCGCAATGGATTGAAGCTTGTGCAAGTCATCTGGTCAAGTATCATTACTACGAGCCACATTGGGGCCTAAAAGATGGGCGGGTGATCGCCTATCGACAAACTTTATTGTATGGTTTGGTGATTAATCCAAGACAAAAAGTGTTTTATGATCAAATTGATGCAATAGAATCACGAAAAATATTCATCCAATCAGCTTTGGTTGAAGGTGATTTTAAAACCAAAGTTCCCGTTTTCCATGAAAACCAACAATTGTTAAGTTCGGTTGAATTACTAGAGCATAAGTCCAGACGGCAGGATGTATTGGTTGATGATCTGGTTATTTTTCAATTTTATGATGATTGTCTGCCAAATGATGTGAATTCTAGGGCTTCATTTGAGCAATGGTATTTTAACAATCGGCAAAAAAATTCAGCATCACTGTCGTTGAGTAAAACAACTTTAATGCGGCATCAAGCCGATGATGTGACTGAAGCGCAGTTTCCAGATAGCTTAAGAGTCGGTAGCAGTCAGTTTAAATTGCAATATCACTTTGAGCCAGGACATGTTGATGATGGTGTCAGTCTGATCTTGCCACTTCCTATGCTGAATCAAATTGTAATAGAGCCATTAGAGTGGTTGGTGCCTGGGTTAATTAAAGATAAAGTAATTGCTTTGATTAAAGGTTTGCCAAAGCCCATCAGAAAACTATTCGTACCTGTTCCTAACGTGGCAGAAAAATTTGTAGTTGAAAAACAAGGGCAAGGTCATTTAATCACGATTTTATCCGAATTTTTAAAACAGCAATCGGGAGTGACAATCGAAAAGCAATTGTGGAATCATCAGTCACTGGCTGATTTCTATAAAATAAATATTATTTTAATGGACGAGAATAATAAAAAAATTGATTCCAGTCGAGATGTCGAATTATTAAGGAAGCGTCATGGTCAGTCCATTAAACAAAAATTTAATTTAGATTCACTTGAGGAATATCACCAGAAAAACCTAAAATACTGGAGTTTTGATGACCTAGAGGATGAAGTCAAAGTAATGCAGGATAAGTTGGAGTATTTTGCTTATCCCGCTTTAATTGATGATTGTCTCAGAGTGAATTTACAGTTATTTGACAATAAAAATAAATCATTATCATGTCATTATCAGGGGTTGCGACGATTGTTCAGATTGAGTCATGAGAAAGAGTTTAAATATCTTAGAAAAAATATGCCACATCTTCAGAAGACATGTTTGTTGTATGTCAGTGTGACGGGGTGTAAGCAACTAGATAGTGAAAAAATTAAAGAAGAAATAACGGATTTGATTGTCGCCAGCGTTTTCCCTGAGAAAAATATTCGACAAAAAGCAGTGTTTGAAACAGTTTGCCAATCAGCATCAAAAAACTTATTGTCGATGGGTAATGATATTGCAAAAGTGATTAATGAAAGTTTGATTTTGTCTCAAGAATTGACCGTTCAATTGTCTCGCACGAAAAACAGTTCAAGTGTTCAAGGCGTAAAAAATCAACTGGAAAAATTAATTTATCCAGGTTTTTTAAGTCAAACCACATCAGGACAGTTAAAACATTTACCTCGTTATATTAAGGCATTAATAGGTCGTCTAAAAAAATCAATCGAAAATCCAAAGAAAGATGAAGAAAATAGCCAAAAAATGAATCATTGGTGGCAAAAATTTCAGTCAATTGAAGAGGCTAAAAGTAAATTTCCAGAGATGGATTATTTGCGTTGGATGATAGAAGAATACCATGTGTCACTGTTTGCACAAGAATTAAAAACCCAATATCCCATTTCGGAAAAAAGATTACAAAAGCAACTGGATAAAGTCATTGCATTATAAAGTTGAATTAAGTGACCTGTCCTTGCGGTATAAATATTTTGTTGAAGTATTCAATTTAACTTAAATATAGATTATATTTAAGTATCGGATTTATTTGGGTTTTTGGTATTTATTATGAAGAATAGTGATATAAAAATATTGGTTGTAGATGATGAGCAAGCACACCGAATGGTATGCAGTCTTACCTTAAAGAGTTTCAGGTAACGACAGCTCAAAGTAAAGCTGAAGCAATAGAGCTATTTCCTGGTTATATGCCAGACATTGTTCTACTGGATGTTTCAATGGGCGATGGAACGGGCTACGAAGTCAGTATGAATATACGGCAGCGTGAAGTTGGTAATGATGCAGTTATTATTTTTATTTCGGCTTCTACAGAAATAAAAGATAGGTTGAAAGGTTATGACTCAGGAGGTAATGACTATGTTTGTAAACCTTTTGATAAAGATGTATTGGTTGCCAAAGTTATTGCAGCAGCAGAGCAACGACAGCTAAAAAATGAACTACAGTCTCAATTAGCAACATCTTCTGCTAAGACAAAGTCAGCGGAAGAAAATGCACGGACGGCTCATGATAGTAATACCAAAACACAAGCAATCAGTCATTTTTTACAGCAAAGTCTTTTTTTTAAAAATCTGGATATGTTGGTAGAAGAATTTTATAAAATTACGAATACCCATCATATTCATTGTTTGCTTAGAATTCATACCGATCGTACTCAGCAAATTTATTCAAATAATAAAGAAACTAACCCCCTTGAAAAAGAATTACTTAATCGTTCAACTGAATTAGATCGTGTTCACCATTTTGGTAATAATAGAGCAATATTTAACAGTCAAAAAGTTTCTTTATTGGTGTCCAATGTGGATGATTCTGATTTTGTGATATTATTGATCAATACCTTGGAATCCAGTGTTACTGCGATAGAAAATAAAATAGAATTTATTGAAGCAATTTTACAATTTAAGGAAAATAATTATCAGCTAAAAGTGGAGTTGGCAACAATTGTTGATGATTTAAGTACCGAAATAAAAGATGAAATATTTGATTTGGCAGTAAAGGCGGGAGTGTCGGAACAAGAAGAAGATCGTTTTATTAAAACTGTAGAACGATACCAATCTCAAATGGAAAACTTATTCAGTGCTGGTTTGTTAGAAGAAGAAAGGATGACCGAAGTAGTCAATAAGGCCATGAATATTGAAAAAGAAGAAGATGAGATTGAGTTGTTTTAGCGTTTTTTATATCGCCAATAACTAATTACATACATCAGTGGAATAAAAATCAGATTAATCAGTAAAAAAACTTCGGTACTTTCATTTTGCCATTGCGGAGCAATTAAATAGCTGATGCAGAAAAAATGCAACAGATAAACCAGCAAGGCAGAATGTCCGAAGATGCGTAATGGGTTGAAACCTCGCCAGTTTAGATGGCTATCAACTACCACAAAATACAAAGCAATCATGCCCAGATTGGTGATAATGTAACCCAAGCTGGGAGGATAAATCAGTTCAGTAAAACCATTTCGAATATAACTTGGTGTATTGCTTTGCCACCAGATAACACTGCCTATAACCAGTAAAATAAAGCCAATAGCTGTTGCATGTGCTTTATTGTAGTTGGGGTGATTTAGTCGTAAACAACCTAAATTAACGCCTAATAATGCAAAACCAAGCCATGGAAATATTGGAAACCAACCGTCAATTAACCAATGTTGAGCTATTGTCAGTGGGTTTAATTGTTGTGGTGACTGAAAAATACTGAGTTGTAAAGGGGATGGAGTGTATCCCATGAAGTGTTGTAGTACAGGGGTTAATAAAAAAATTGTGGCAACTGTTAGCCAGCGCCAATGAGTTGATAGTTTTTGAAAGTCATGGCAAATAGGTAAAGATAATCCGATGAGGTATAAAACTTCAATGGATAAAAAGGGCCAGGTTTGCCAAATAAGTATGTCCAGTATCGCTCCCGCCACAACTAAAAAAAAAGCACGATATAAAAAATGAGATAATTGATAAGACCGATGACGAGTGGTATAAACGACCATCATGCCTGCCAGAAGAATAAAAAGTGCGGGAACAAATGACCCAAAAACAGCATAAATTCGCCACCAAACTGGATAGGGTTCGGCCAAAACATAAGCCGCCATATTGCCTGGAATCATCACTAAAATGGCAAAGCCACGTAAAATATCGAGAGTGACATCTCGGTTGCTAAATTTATTGTTTTGAATTTGAGATTTACATGCCACGATCAATTCAACTAATTACTCTATGCGTTGCTTATTGTAGCATCACTTATGAATTATTATTAGCCCATAGCTTATCATCATTGCTAGGAAATACATTATTACGCTATAGCATGACGATCGGGATTTATATTTGTTCTTTAGGTCTGGGAGCAATTATTTTAGACCGTTACCGAATTAAGTATCCATTGTCCGTGTTAATTAAAGTTGAAATTGTATTATCTATCGTTGGTATGAGTACACCCGTGATTGTGTTCGCAATGGATGCCTTGGCTCAATCATTGGCTCATTGGCTACAAATACCCTTTGATCATAGCTTGATTCAAAGTTTCAATAAAATTCAGATGCATGGTTTGATTATTTTTATCGGTATATTGAGTGGTTTTGAAATTCCTTTGTTATGGCAATGGGCGGAACAACAAACCCACAAAAAAGCATCCGCACAAGTGCTGGCAATTGATTATTTGGGAACAGTGATTGGTGCTGTTGCTTTTCCTTTATTAATCTTACCCATTTTTGGCTTAACCGTGGCCGCCATGAGTACGGGATTGATTAATGTGTTGGTTGCTTTGATGTTATTAATGAAGCAAGGTGTATATTGCTCAAAAATGACAATTATTTGTCTGTCTTGTGTTGCTTTAGCCATTGTAGGAATGATTTGGCACACAACAATAAATCAGTGGATTATTCATCAATTATTTTTTATTTATTAAAAATCTATGCGTCCTAACTCACTATTTTTAATAGCCATTATCATGGCATTTTGTAGCATTATTTATGAATTGGCGATTGCTAAAACAGTGTCGTTATTAACAGGTAATGTGGTGTTGTGGGAAAGTTTGACGATCAGTGTGTATATTGCAGGGTTAGGTATCGGGGCTTATATTTATGCAAAATCTGAAAATAGTCAGAAGGAACAATATTTACTGAAAGCAGAAATTATACTGGCAATCACAGCCAGTTTTTCAATTGTTGGTATTTTTGTTCTACATGTGCTTTATCGTGTTTATTTTTATGGTTTTGATTTTGGTGTTTCACGTAGTTTTTCTATTTTCAATTCAACCTTAATATTTGGTTTTTTGGCACAAATAATGACTTTATTGGTCGCTGTTCCATCAGGAATTGAATTGCCTGCATTATTGGATATGGTTAATCGCTCTACTAAAAAAGACAGTAGTAATAGATTGTTGGCATTTTTTTATTTTGGAACATTGGTTGGTACATTTTGGTTTGCCTGGGCGTGGCTACCTTATGTTGATATTCCCTATGCCGTTGTTTTTACAGTCAGTCTCAATGTTTGTCTTTGCCTTTGGTTGATGAAAGAGTTTCAACAATTCAAACCAATCTCCATCGCTGTGATGATGAGCGTGATTGTGTTTTGTTTTGTGGTGACACCTGTTATTTATCAAATCCAATTAAAAAACTTTTATTCGGGACGTTTACAAAAAATAACACAAACAAATGATGGCTTAATTTTATTTAATACACCCACACTATTACAACGTATTGAGATGTTGCGGCAACAACCGACTGTTGAGCGCATCAAAACACATGCACAAATGATTGATGTGGTGACTAAGCAATCTTCAAAAAAATCAGAGAAAGTTGTATCTATTAAACAACCCTACCGTGTTCATATGAATGGGCATTTTCAGTTTTCTAGTCTTAATGAGGCCGATTACCATGAGCATATGGTTCATGTTCCATTGGCTCTGCATGAAACTTTACCATGCCATGTGCTGGTGTTAGGGGCAGGGGATGGCTTGTTGATACGTGAATTGCTAAAGCATGATGAAATTTGTGATATCACATTGGTAGAATATGATCAGGGAATACTTGATTTTGCGATTAATGACAAGCGATTGAGTGAGCTAAATAAAAACTCGTTACAATCCTCAAAAGTGAAAATCGTGGTTAATGATGCTTTTATGTATTTAAGGCAAACAAAATCAATGTATGATGCGATTTACATCGATTTCCCCTATCCATTCAGTTACGATTTGGCACGTTTATACAGTATTGAATTTAGTTATCTGGTTAAGAGGCGTTTAAATAAGGCTGGTTTTATTGTGGTGGATGTCCCGTTTAAGTTGCAGGAGTCTAATGAGGCGAATATGATCGTGTTTAATACCTTGTATTACGCAGGCTTTAGACAGATAACCGCTTTTCAAAGTAGCGGGGAGTCCTTTATCAGTGCGGAACTGACGCCAATAAAGCGCCAGTTTATCCCGCAAGAGGATAAGTTTCGTTCGGGTAGACGAGCTACTCAATTCAGCTTTAACCAGAAAGTGTTGGATATTCCACTCAGGTATTTGCGACCAGATTATTTTTCTAGTCCCTGGATTCAGAAGCTAAACTATCAACCCAATCGATTACTTGTGAATAGTATATTGCAGCCACGGATTTTGCATTTAACAGACCCGCTTTTTTAAATATTTTTTATTTCATTTTGATGTAATAATGGTATTTGTCTTCAATTTTCTCGTGATGAGATAATTCAAATTGATCCATTGCTTCAATTAGAGCGTCAAAATCAGGAACCGTTGTTGGGTCTGTGGCTTCAACATGTAAAACCTGACCTGACTCCATGGTTTTCATTATTTTTTTAGCTTTCATGATTGGCATTGGACAAGTTAAGCCGACCGCATCTAATTCTACATCAAAATCCATTGGTTTCTCCTTGATTGTTATTATTGTGAGTATAAGGGGAGGCGAAATAAATAAATGTCCAAATTGTGCAGGATTTTTGTTCGCCTTTGAGGCGCAAAAATAGGTGTATAGTCGAACGATACAATTATTTTTGCAACAAAAAAGGCGGACAAAAATACAGGCAAGTTGGATGTTTATTTGTTGCGCATCCCCTAAGTATAGCAAAGGTTTTTGGAAATCAAGTAATTGATTGGAGATTTTGGCATAAAATGAAAAGGCATATCGTTGTTCGATATGCCTTCTGGGGAAGAGTGTTTATAACAATCTTTAACTTAGCAGTTCGCAATAAATAAACGACCCGTCTTGCTTGTGCCCAAAGGGCATAAAGCTCTTTTTCGTCTTCCTTGCCTTATTCTTCTTGCATTGGAGGAGCAACAGTCAAACCAAAAATTTTCCATAACTGCATGCCGCCTCTATAATACTTAACTTTCTTTGCTGGATAGCCAAGAGCAAGTAATCCTTTTATTGCCGTTGGTGATTGGCCACACCAGGGTCCATTACACCATAAAACCAGTTCTTTGGCTTTGGAAAAATTCCAGCCATCATCCGTTTCTTCAACACCAAATGTTTCAAAGGCTTCTTCAATGGTTAAATCTGTCGCACCTACTTTTTTGCTGACATCTTTGTAAGGAATGTTGACCGAGCCAGGAATAGTGCCTTTTGCGTGCCAGTCAGGTGTTCTGGCATCAACCAGTATACCTTTGCCTTTATTTAATTTGGTTTTCATGAAGTTAATGACTTCTAGTTCACCAAAAGTTTCAACGCCAGGGGCAACTTGTTGTGGTTGTGAGCAAAATGGAGGGCATTTTCTGGATGTTTTGGCAAAACCACCAGTCAATTTGTTTTTCTGGTTTTGTATGCGCATGACTTTAATCATTTTTTTGCCATGCTTAACTTGTACCGATTCAATTTTGCTTGAAATTTTTACTTTAAGTGCCAGCGCATTAGATGATAAAGTAAATGCTAGACAGGAAATAAAAAAAATAGATAATATTTTATTCATGGATGAGTCACCTCTGGTTTAGTTATTAACTTATAATTTTATAGTGATGTAGATATTGGTTATTTACTTAGTATTTTAAATGTATAACCAATATGTCAGTAGCTTATACTACAGAAATTTGTAATAGTCATTCAAAATTCATTTATTTTTTATAAATGATAAAATAATTATGGTCACCTATTTACATAGGCAGGGAAAGTTAATATGAAAGAAATTAAAGGCATTGAGATCGTTTCTGAAGCTCAACAAAGTAGTAATGAGGATACTGATGTAAATTACAGCCATTGTGCAGAGTCTGAACCTTACGCGTTGCAGGTGACTGATAACAGTATGGAGCCAGAATTTCCAGAAAAATGTATCATTATCATTGAGTCTGTTACTCAATGTTTACATGAAGTTTATGCAACCGTTGAATATGATGGCGAGCTGTGGTTTAGACAATTCTGTAAAGAAGGGGATAGGGCTTATTTAAGACCTCTCAATCCCGATTATCCAATCATTGAACTGGTCAGAAATTATTATATCAAAGGGGTCATTACTCAAAGAAATGTTCGAAGAAATATTAAGCATTTTGATCCCTATCATTCAGTCGAAAAAGACATAATGAATTAAGATAAGCTTATGTTGATGAAAAAATTTATTTTAGTTGGCTTGCTGTTTTATATTTTTCCTGTTGCCAATGCGGCTAGCCTTTCAGGAAAGAGTATTACGGTGATTGATGCCAATATGAGTCTAAAAATTAAGCAAGGTCGATTTGAAAACAACAATCTGCCAAATATTATTCGATATTGCATTGGTAACTTAGAGTTCTTGAGTATTGGCAATAAGGATATTGTTCAGGTTATTAATCGTTTTGGTAAGCCTAAAAGTTGTTTCTAGGGGGCTGTCCGAAAACTCATCTTTCCGCCAACTCTGCGTTCACCCCTCAAGGGGGTACCGAGGAAAAATGGTCTAAAAATGCTCATTTACACCCGTAAACTGCGCTTTTTCGACAATTTCATGCCTTGATTTGACGAAAACCTGAGTTCTCGGACAGTCTCCTAGGTGAACCTGTGTTGGATGTAGGTGTTTACCCTAATGTCTTGCAATGTATTCCTAAGTGCTTGTTTTTAAAAAAAATCACAGAGTTATCCACAAAACCTGTGGATAACTCTGTGGATAACTTTATTTTTTTCATCAAAATCGTTGCTGGAATAGGCTTTTGTGACAAATTGATTACATTTTGAACATTTGTAAAAATGCTATAAATATCAATTATTTAATGGAATGTTAATGTGTTTGTTTAAGATTTGTTGGGGTGTTTTATTTGTAAAAAAATGATTGGAATAAAATTACTAAAAGGTTGTGGATAACTATTGACAATTGTTGGATGGCATGAAATATGTAAGGAAAATTGTTTAAGTATCGAAAAAAAAGTTTTTGAAGTTTTTAATAATCTCTATTTTTCACCATGAAGTAATGAAATTTTTCTTCATTGTCTTCAAGCTCGTCCCTTAGGGAGTCATGTTTTGGATCAACGGGATATGCAGGGTTTTTACGGTGCTAATTTAAGTGGAGCTTCTTGTAATGCCGAAAACTGTTCCCGTAATTGTAAAATGTGTTCAGACCAGTAGCTAGGGGTGTTAAACCAGGTGAAATTGTGAGGGAATGCTGGATCATTCCAGCGTTTCGCAATCCAGCCTGCGTAATAAATCATTCTCATGGTGCGTAATGGTTCAATCAAACGTAATTCCGCAGGATTGAAATCATGAAATTCATTGTAGCCTTCAACAATTTCCATTAATTGTAATGTTTGTTCCTGACGATCACCAGAAAGCAACATCCAAATATCCTGCATTGCAGGTCCCATTCTACTGTCATCAAAATCAAGAAAGTGTGGGCCATTATCTCGCCATAAAATATTGCCAGGATGACAATCACCATGCAGTCGAATGGAGGTGTAGTCTATGGTATTAAATGTTTGATGCAATATTTCAGATATGTCTTTAATCAGTGTTCTATAAGCTTCTTCTAAGTCTTTGGGAATAAATTTTTCAAGAATAAGATTGGAGGGTTCAACAACATAGCTTTGTAAGGTGATTGATGGGCGAAACTTGAATGTTTTGCTGGCATTCATGGCATGAATCTGTCCAAGAAAATGACCAATACTTAATAAATGATCCATATCGGATAACTCAGGAGCATGACCGCCACGTCGAGGATATAAAGAAAAACGATAACCATGATAATAGTGAATTGTTTTGCCATTAAAAATAAGAGGGGCAATCACGGGGATTTCTTGCCGTACAAGATCAAGGGTCAGTTGATGTTCTTCTAATATTTGTTCGTCAGTCCATCGGTTGGGGCGATAAAATTTGGCAATGACAGGTGTTTCTTCTTCAATGCCAACCTGATAAACACGATTTTCATAACTATTGAGGATGATGATTCTTAAATCAGAGTGCATGGCCAAACTTTCAACGGCATCAATGACAATCTCTGGTTTTAGTGCGTAGTAATCATTTTGTAGTTGGTTTATTTGATGATTGCTTGAGTTACTCACTTAAACAGTTCCTTCCATTCTTTTTGGCTCGATATAAAGCGTTGTCAGCTTGTTTGATGACTTCTTCGGGTGTTTTGTGTTGTTCGTTACGTTCAGCAACGCCGATACTGATAGCGACTGAAACCGTTTGTTGCTGTGTTTTGTTCAAGCTTTTTTTCTTACTTTTTGGTTGTTTTTTGACAGGACGATGTTGATCTCGCAATACCAGTTGATAATTAGCAATGGCTTCACGTAAAACTTCAAGATGAGGTTTTGTTTCGTGAATATGTTTGCCTGCAAAAATAACCGTAAATTCTTCCCCGCCATAACGAAAAACTTTGCCTCCTCCCGTTATTTTTTTCATCAACATGCCCACCATTTGTAATACTTGGTCGCCGACATCATGACCATAAGTATCGTTAAATTTCTTAAAATGATCAACATCCAGCATGGCAATGGTATAATGTCTGCCCAGCATCAATAGTTTTTCATTGAGTGCTCGGCGACCAGGCAATTCAGTGAGTTCATCGATATACGCCATATTAAAAGAATCTTGTAAAATTCCAATGATTAATAATGTAATAGCAACAAATGCAGAAATGATGAGTGACGTTGCTTGATGAATATGGGATAGATTAAAAATAAAACAAATAAATAACGACAGAATCATGACATCGAGTGCATTACGCTTTCTATAAAATACGATGGCAAGCAACAATAGGCCAATGAGCATATTTAGTATAATGATGTCTGAAAATGGAAAATTAATGCCAATGTTTGGAATAAATGAAATTTTTGAGGTTTGGAGTATCCAGTTTGCTTGATGATTTATTGCCCAATAAAAAGTAGCAACTTGAGATGCAATAAAAACAAATTTAAAAAAGCCATAAATGGTAAAGCAACCACGTTCTTTAAAAAAACTAAAGAGGACGACATTGATGGGAAATATCAATGACAATAAGATTAATTGAGCATTATCCGTCAGGTTTTTTGGTGTAAAATTAAAGTAATATTTGTTCGATAAAAGAAAAATGAGCAATAAAAAAATCTGAAAAAACGCTCGGCTACGATTAAATTTGATGCATATCAGCATAGAAATGCCGATAAATGCGAGTAGTGCATATTCAGCAATTTGACGATATTCAACGATGATTGGGTTAATCGTTGGTAACAGAAAATATGAGCCTACCAATGTGACAAAAGATAATATTAAATAGAACATAGTTGATGGTCAGTATCTGATTGAGGTTTTAAAGTGTTGGAAAAACAAAGTTTTTTAATAGTAGATGTTTTTTACCATGAATATATTGAAATATTTTTTATTATCTTCATATGCTTCATGGTTAAATAATTAGATATCTGTCTTCGAGTATTCTAAAATTTGATTTCAGGTCATCACGTCTTTAAATTATAGATCTTAAAAACGGTATTTTCTAATTAGGCATAGAAAAATTAACGCTAACAGCTTCTTTCATTTGCTTGTCAAATCGTAATAATATTGACAATGAAGCCCCTTGTTTTTTGGCTTCAACTTGTTTCAAATCAGGGATACGGTTGGCGAGATAGGCGCAAGCGGCAGATGCCAGCATTTCATTGTCTGTCTGAATAGCAATCAGTAGTTGATTGGCAACAAAATAGGCTCTTTCTAATTGATTGGGATTGCTGATATTCTTGTTTCCCATATGAATTCCATTGCTCATTTGTTGATCCATTAGGTTAAGGTACTCAAGTTGATTCTGAGGAAGCTTTTTAGTGCGGTCATATTCTACTTGCGAAGTTCCATCCAGTAAGATAGAAAGTTTGTTGTCCATAGTTAAACCTTTTTAATTATTTGAAAGAGATACTATCATAGGAGCAATTTAGAAAATATACCCTCCTCGGTAATACTGGCAATTAGTCTGCATTGCCTTAATTGTGTAAGTGTTATTCAGTGAATGAGTCAATGAATAAAGCAAGGTGATAATTGCACAATTGACCATTAAAATGCCATTGAGCCTATTCGTCAATGACTCAATAATTTCAATTAAAGACCATGCGGGAAACGACAGAAGAACGTTTGTAGGAAATTGCTTGTAATGCTAATGTTGATAAAAATGATACAGTAAAGGCTTAAATAATTTACTCTAATTGCTATGATTAAGTAAGTGAGCATAATTATTTACAGTATCGAAAAAATAAAGTTTTGTTATTAACCAAACATAGATATGAGTGATTTATTTGGACTATGGGTGATGTTAATAAGGGGCGATTCAACAATAACTTTTACAATTTTCGAAGAAATTTTGTTTACAGGCAAGGCGCGAAAACAGACACGTAGTCGAACTATGCAACTGTTTGAGTAACGAAGCCTGTGGGTCAACGATCAAGTAAATGTAAAGGTTGATTTTGAATCGTCCTAAGTGCCCGCATTCATTCGATGTTCAAAAAAATATTACTTTGGTCAAAGAGGTCATGTTCTTAAATATGTCGATTAAATATGGAAATATACAAATATGGAATACTTGAACTATGCTGATTAACTGGATAAAAAAGTATGCAATGCGACTGTTAGGTTTGACATTGATACTGTTAATAATCTCAATCATTATTATTTCCGTAAAAGAGGGCTTGCAGAGTATTTTAATGCTTTCGGTGATTGCTATATTGATATTGTCTATTTTATTGTTGATCAAGTATTTTGAAGCTCAACAGATTAATCAGGTTTTTATACAGGCGAATGATATGATTGATGACTGTAAAAATAACCGTACCATGACTCCTGTTCAAAATAATTTGAATAATCCTCACATTACTGAATTTGTTAAAAATTATAATGCATTAATGAAACAAGAATGTGGGCAGAAAGAATTATTTCATCATGTTTCTATGGGTTTGTCTGAACAAGCCAGTCAATTGTCATCAGCCGCTGGACAAATAGAACAAGAAATGTCCAGGCAGATGGACAATATTCAAAATTTGTTTGGTCAGGTTGATAAAGTGGCGGTGGCAATGCAAGTGGCAGGTGAAGTGGCAGAAACAACATCGAGTATTGCGAATAATTCTGAATCTGAAGGTAACAGCGGTAAGTTAGTTATGACCAATGCCATTACTGGCGTCATGAATCTGGCTTCATTAATTGGCGACGCAGAAGCCGTTGTCGATAACTTACGAGATGACAGTAAGTTAATTCAAGGAATTACCGAAGTCATTACCAGTGTGTCGGATCAAACCAGTTTGCTGGCATTGAATGCTGCCATTGAAGCTGCCAGGGCAGGGGAGCAGGGGCGTGGTTTTGCTGTGGTGGCTGATGAAGTTCGTTCATTGGCAAACAAAACTCAACACTCTGCCAAAGAAATTCAATCCATTATTCGTACCTTATTGGATCATATTCAAGGTGTTAACCAAATTGTCACACAATCCAAGGAAGAAGCTGACAAATCTGATGATTTGATGGAAGGCGTGACTATTTCCTATTCGCAAATAGTGGGTTATATGCAAGAAGTGAGTGTTTTTGCACAAAATTTGGCAAAAATAACCGCGGATGAAAAAATTGCATCCGAAATAGTAACCCAGGGCTTGGAAGAAACATTGGCTGCATTGAAAGTGACCAATAACCAATGTATTCAGCTTGCTCAATCAGCCAAAGAAGTCGGTAAGCTGGGAGAGCAGATTAAAATGTTAATTAGTGGTGGCGTGGCGACAGATACTTTAGATGATGAAGACAGTTTCGAAATGTTTTAAGCTAACACATAAATAAACTACCCAATGTTCGCCCTTAGGATGATTCAAAATTAACCTTTACATTTGCTCGCATTAACGCATAAGATTCGATAAGTTTCATCTAATCTGTTGTCCACAGGCTGTGTCGCTCAAACAGTTGCATAGTTCGACTATGCGCCTGTTTTCATGCCTTGCCAGCGAACAAAAGTTTCTTCACAAATCGTAAAGGTTATTACCAATACAAGGAACGGGCACGAAATAACTTCCCGTTCTTGGTTTTATATTTATGTTAGGTTCAAATGATCTGATTGAATAAAAGTGTAGGCATAGTCGCTCTATTCCAAACTTTTATGATTGAAGATCATTTGAAGATGGCATAAAGATGAAAGTTAGAACGGGAAATTATTTCGTGCCCGTTCCTTAGCGGGCAGGAATGGAAATGCTTTTAATTTGGCGAACATTACTGGTCGACTTACGCTGACTGCTAACACATTGGTTTTTATATTTTCGATAGCCTCTGTTACAAAAAGTAACGGCACAACGTCCCCATCGTTTGTTAGACCAGGCTTGGTAGCCCTGACCATTTTTTACACGGCATTGGCGGACATCGTTAATACAGCTTTGTCCTGATTGATGATAACTTTTATCGCAACTGGATACCATGCAACGTCCCCAACGACCTTGTTTGTACTGTTGTAAACCCGAGCCATTTTTAATTGAGCAGGTTTTGCTATTGACACATTGATTTTTAATCAGCGTGTAGCCTGAGTGACATTTTTTCTGAGAATTTACCCATTGATTTTTAACCCAGCTTTGAAGCTGAATGCCATTGCTGATTTTTAAGCTTCGTTTATTTGCCACACATTTACCTTTAACCAAATGTTGAGAGGTAGGGCATCTGACAAAATAAGCACCTGATTTTTTGGTGGTAGTTGCAGGTTTTTGAGTTGTTTTTCGGGGGGGTATTGGTGTAGTGGTATTCGTGTTGTTTGATGAACATGAATTGCTGTTTTGGCAAAGTGTCGTGGTTTTTGATTTGAAATCAGAGCCAAGAACTTGTTGGTATTGGCGTTTGATTTGTGATGTGTTGCTTGAGGTTGATGTCCAGGTGGGTGAAGCGTTTTGGAGGGCGTCTAGTTCTAGTGAAAGGGCGTTGGAGAAGCCGAAATTAGCGTCATTCATTAACCAAGCCATGTTGAAACCAAAGTTGGCATCATTCATTAGCCAGGCCATATTGAAACCAAAGTTAGCATCATTCATTAGCCAAGCCATGTTGAAGCCAAAGTTGGCGTCATTCATCAGCCAAGCCATATTGAAGCCAAAATTAGCGTCATTCATAAGCCAGGCCATGTTGAAACCAAAGTTAGCGTCATTCATAAGCCAGGCCATGTTAAAGCCAAAATTAGCATCATTCATTAGCCAAGCCATA
>Ga0233443_1000579_pt1 | contig 39224 bp, 44 predicted proteins | sample SI_123_September_2_FD_182784 | JGI IMG/M metagenome (GOLD analysis project Ga0233443, IMG submission 182784) | Seawater microbial communities from Saanich Inlet, British Columbia, Canada - SI_123_September2016_200_MG | ecosystem: Environmental > Aquatic > Marine > Inlet | place: Canada: British...
TGTGTTGTCGGTATAGACGCCGGAGAAGGCTGCTCCCGTGATGGAGCCGGAGTTGGTCACATTGGCTGTGTTGGCAACGATACCGTAGTTGCCGCCGGTGATGCTGCCTGAGTTGGTTACACTGGCAGTATTGACGGCATCTATGCCGTAGGCGCCCCCGGTGACGGTGCCGGAATTGGTGACGGTGGCTGTGCTGGCACGGATGCCGTAATCGCCGCCGGTGATGGTGCCGGAATTGGTCACAGCAACTGTGTTCGCAGAGATGCCCGCGGAGTCCCCGGTGACGGTGCCGGAGTTGGCGACAGTGGCCGAGTCAGCATTGATACCGGCATTGGCTCCGGCGACCGTCGCCCCGGGCACGATCGTGACATTGAGATTGCCGACGAGGACGCTGCCGTAACCGTTGACGTCAAGGCTGGTGCCGGGAGCGCCCGTGCCCTGATTGATGGTGGTGCCGGTGCAGATCGCGGTGACGTTGTCGGCGGCGGCGGGATCGCAGGCGGCGCGGGCCGCTGCGCTGCCCATTAGCAAAGCCGCAACAGCCGTTGAAATCAAAAGCCCGGAGGCCAAAAGCCCCTTCCGCAGCGCAGGCGAGAGCTTCGCCGCGGTCGCATTCCCGCCGGTCATTCCCAGTGCCCCGAAAATCAACAAGTAAAAATCCGCTGCGCGCTTTGAATGCGCGCGGGAGAATCATTTAAATTTTCTGGCCAAGATGTCCGCGATCACGGCATTCGCAATCACGACAAGCGCGATCACAATGTTCGCAATGACTTCCAAAATCAGCCTCACAATCATGCAAAGTCTAACGAGGTTCCGCTGAATTGGAAAGCGCGGATACCAGCGGGCATCGCTCCAACCGGCCGTTTATCACGTTCACGGCACGGCATCGGGATGTGCGGCATGTCTCGGGCCTGGTGCGATTTCTGACGTCCGCGAGCAGTGACCGACAGCGACGATTTGTATCGCGTCCTCCCGAGGAACCAATAAGGGCCGCCGCAGCTTGTCGGGCATGTTCCAAAAAAACCGGAGACTGCCATGAAAATCGCCAACATCGTTTTGGCTGCGGTCCTCACCCTCATCAACTCGGCGGCTTTGGCCCAACAAGGTCTTACAGGAACGATTACCAAAATTGACCGGATCAACGGTACGATCGCGATTCAACGTGAGCAAAGCGGGACCACTGGAGCGAACACCGGCGGCGCTGCGGAAGAGTTCAAAGCGCAGGACCGCTCGTCGTTAGATGCTGTGCATGCCGGTGATAAAGTCACCTATTTTTCTACGGAAACGGGTGGAATCAAAACGATCACGAAACTTCAGAAGCAGTAAAAGCGGACGTCAGCGGCATGGCGAACGATCAGCGGATCGCAAAATAGTCGATAAACTGGCTGACTCATGCTCGCCTTATTCGTAGTCTGGAATTCCAGCCTGCTTAGGGTGCCGAATGCTGTTCGGGGGCGTTCCAGCAAGGTGATATTCAAATGCTTCTCGCACGCCGGTTTACTGTTGCTGCGACGGCACGGTTGCTGATCGCAGGTGCATTTTTCATTCTGCTCTTCTCAGCGGTGGAGTCTCGGGCCCAAACCCCAGCCGGCGTCTGTAAGGATGCAACTGAGCTTAGGGTATTGCCTTCGCCGCTTTCGCCGTGGAAGGGCGCACCGCTGCGTGTCATGGTCGTGACCGAGAAACCGGTCGAAGGCATGCTGTCGCTGATCGCGCCCGATGGAAGTGTTGCGGCCAAATCGGCCGACCGTCACGGCGGGTCGCCCTATTTCTGGCTCGCCGAGATCGCTGTACCGGCCGCAGGCACCTGGCATGCGACGCTGGTGCTCAATCAAGGGCCGATGGAATGCCGCACGATCACTCGTGACATTGTGGTGAGCGCGCGCAAACCCGCGCCCGTGCCGATACTGCCGGGAAGTTTCTGGCAGGTGCGCGGCGGTTGGAACAACACCACAGAAACACTGTTTTCGGCGTGGATCGAGAAGCTGTTCGACGCGCCGCCGGATCAGGATCTGTCGTGGAAGGTGTGGCATGAAGTGCTGCATGATCGATCGCGCAATTTCCTGTTCAATCATCTTGGTCGGGGTGAAGACAATGCGCGGTCGGGCCTTCGCCCTGATTGCGCGGACTTCGTGTATTTCTTGCGCGCATATTTCGCTTACAAAATGGGTCTGCCGTTTGGCTATTCGAATTGCTCGCGCGGTACTGGCGGCAAGCCGCCCAAGTGCTACCAGTGGTTCGATATCGAGCATCCCGAGGTCACGCGTCCGCCGCCACCGCCCGAACCGAACAGCGCATCGACTGCATCCACCACACCGGGCGCGGCCGCGCCTGCGGGGTTGTTCGCCGCGTCACAGCCAGCCGAGATGCCTGCGCCGCTCCCTGCCACGCCACTGGTGCCGAAGCGACCGACGACGTTCGGCGAGTATCTAAGGGACGTTGGCGACGTCGTGCATACCGGCGCGGTGCGCGTGGCGGGTGCCGACGACAACACCGATTTCTATACGGTCGCGCTGACACAGCAGGCGTTGCGCCCGGGTACGGTGTACGCCGATCCCTACGGCCATGTGCTGATGCTGGTGCATCGTGTGCCGGAACTGAATGGCAAGCCCGGCGTCTTCCTTGCCATCGACGCCGAGCCTGATGGATCGATCACGCGAAAGCGGTTCTGGCGCGGCAATTTTCTGTTCGCTCACGATCCTGCGCTCGGCAGTTCCGGCTTCAAGCACTTCCGGCCGATCGTGCGGGACAGAAGCGGCGCACTGCGGCGGCTGGCCAATGCCGAGATTGCCAAGAATCCAAGTTACGGAGATTTTTCGCTGGACCAGTCGCAGATGAGTGTCGAAGATTTTTACGATCGCATGGATGACGTGATGTCGCCCGATCCGCTCGATCCGGTGAAAGCGATGGCGGACGCCATCGCGAGTCTCCACGAGCAGGTGAAGACGCGCGTCACCTCGGTGGAAAACGGGCGAAAATATCAGGAGAAAAAGCCCGGCGAGATTGCGATGCCGAACGGCCCTGCGATCTTCCAGACGACAGGAGCCTGGGAGGATTACTCCACGCCGGCGCGCGATTTCCGTCTGCTGATTGCGATCGATGTCGTGCGGGGATTTCCGGATCGCTTCGTACGACGGGCAGCGCGCTACGCGGTGCCGACCGGCAAGAGCGTTGAAGCAGTGAAAAGCGAATTGCAGGGCGTGCTCGCCTCCGAACTTGCCTCGCGCAAAATATCCTATACCCGAAGCGATGGTTCGCAGTGGACGCTGTCGCTGAAGGACGTGATTGATCGGATGTCGGATTTCGAGATGGCCTACAACCCGAACGACTGCGCCGAATTACGTTGGGCGGCGCGGGAAAATACCGATGAGGTCGCGACGTGCAAGCGGCATGCGCCGCAGGCACAGCGCGCCAAGATGTCGTCGGAGTATCGCACCTGGTTCCACGAGCGGCACTGGCCGACGCGCAGTTTGTAACCGACGCGCAACGCACGATAATGGGACTGCTGCGACGCTTGGCTTCCGGCAAGCATCTTTGAGAGTATGGGGGCGGCGTCCGTCCGCTACCTTCACGTTACGCAACTCAATGGATCTTGCGCGCGCCAAGCGGCGGCAGGAGCGTATTGTCGAGGTGCCGCGATCGAAGGTCCGCCAATGACCCGAAGCAGACATGCAGGGCAACGCGCGGCGTGCTGCATCGTATCACCACCCTCGTTGCACCGGAGGAAAGAACTGACCGCCGCCCCGGCGCATATTGCTCGGTTGGGGATTCGGATTGCGCTGGAAAAGGAAGCCGAAGCCGTCGTCGCTCTGTCGGTTGCCGTTGCCCCAGCTGTCGTCGTCCGCCATGAGAACCTCGCTCGGCTTGCGCGTGATGAAGCCGCCCTGGGGCTGGTCGCTCAGCACCGCAACAAACTCGGTGCGATAGTTGGTCTCCTCGCTCAGGGGCTCGTCTGAGACGATGATCGAGGATCGCGGCGATGCGGTCGGCGCGATGCGATCAAGGACTTCCTTCGGGATGGTGATGCGGTCGAGCGCGTTTTTGGCGTCATTCCCATTTTCGATCGTGACGGCGGTCCAGCGCAGGCCCGTGGCGGTGCGTGCCACTGCGGTGAACACGTGCGTGCCGAGTGGTTTGCCGGGATCGCGAATCGCGACCGGGACCTCGATGGTCGCATCGAACACCTCGCCGCCGCCGTCCGGCGCCGGCTTACGCGTGTTGCGCCGGACGTAAAGCGTCCGCGTCGCGCGGCTGATGTAGATCGAGACCGGCTCGAGCGCGAGCTTCGCGTCGAGTGCCGCCTTGGCGGTGTCGGCCTTTTTTGTCTGAGCCGTCTTGGCCGCTTCCTTTGCGGCGCTGGCTGCGTCGAGCTTTGATGACGCGTCCGCCTTGGCGGCGTCGTATCGAGTCTTCAGCTCCGCTGCCATGGCAGCGGCCTTTTGCTTACGGTCCTCGGCTTTCGCCCTGGCTTGGTCGGTCTTGGCGGCGGCCACCGCCTTGTCTGCGGATACGAGCTCGGCGTCGGCCCGGGCCTTGAGCCGCTCCAGCTTGCGCAGAGACGCTGCGAGCGGTGCCGACTCGCGGGCCGCTGTCGCAGCAGTCTTCCTGGCCTCGTCGGCTGTCGTGATAGCGTTCGCGGCCTCGCGTGAGAGTATCTCGGCCCTTGCCGGAGCAGCTGCGATGACCTCGGTGTTCGGCACGAAGAGCGATAGCGCCGGGTGAGAAAAGTCGACCGGGGCCGCGTCGTCCGGCGAGATGATCACGCGCATCCCGATCCGCGTCTTGTCGAACAGCTTCTCCGCAAAGCCGTAAGGCATTCGCACGCAGCCGTGTGAGGCCGCATAACCGGGCAACGGCCCGCCATGCAACGCGAGGCCGTTCCAGGTGATGCGCTGCATGTTCGGCATCCAGGCATCGTCATACATGTTCGAGCGGTGTTCTTTGTTCTTCTGGACGATGGCGAAGACGCCGGCGGGCGTCTCGCGCTCCTTGACGCCGGTCGACACCGGCGCGCGCAGAATCCAGCCCTCGGCGTCATAGAGTGTGACCTGCTGGCTCTTGATCGACACGATTGCCATGATCGGCTCGCCTGCCTCGCGCGGCGCCGTTGTCTCGGCGGGTTGCGTGCGGCGCGCCTGTTTCGCTGCGGCGTCGGCGGTCGGCGCCATCAGCGCGGCCATCGCCGCGATCATCACAATGGCCGAAGATCCCCAATGGCGCATCACCGCGTTGGATTGCGTCGGCGTCAATCGATTCACCATTCCATTCCCCGTTGCAGCACGTGTCCGATGCCGTGACCAACCTCACATATCCGACTCGTGAGGAACAAGCATGCTCGCAGCTGAAATTGGCACAAAACGGACAGCGAGCATTACAGCGGGCCTGCGGCCTGCCGTTGCACACAGGCAACACTTTCGGGAAAAGCGCACGGCCTGTCCGTTTGCGCCATTGCGCGGGCGCTGCCTTGTCCGAACAATCAGCGGCGTCCGCATGCTTGTGCAATCCGGTTCCGATGAGGCTGGAATGATGAACCTGCAGCGACTTTCAACAGAGCCGTCGCCATTGTTGCGATCAGTCGTTCTCGCGACCGGGGTTGTCGGCTTGCTCGCTACCTCCGGGCCAGGAGGAATCCAGAACAGCGGCGCGGCGCCAGGCAACGACATCAGCGCGCTCTCGCACTCCGCCAGACAGCAGTTGGCCGACGCACCGCAGCCAATGCTCAATGACAATCCCGGTCAAACCGATGGTGCGATGGCCGAACTATCGAGAGCAGTCGCCGACGCATTGATCGCCTTGAACAAACCGGAGCTGGTCATCGAAACGGCCTCGACCAATTCGCCGGATGTGCCGCCAACCGAGCCAGCGCATATGCAACTCGCAAGCGTGGATCCGTCGGATATCCAAATTGGCGATGCAAACAGGGCCGTGAGCTCCATCGAAATTATCGACGAGTGCCTGATCGTGGACATCTGTGTCGATCGATATCTGTGGGCGCTCTATCAACGGACGCCCAAGGAGGACACCATCAAGGTGCCTGAGCGGAGGAAGGTCACCGTCAAGCGGAAGGGCAAGATGGTGACTGTCTCCAGAACCTTCACCAAGCTTGTTGATCAGGATTTTGGGTGGAAGGATCCGAAGGCGGCGGAGCGAGTCCGCATGTCGATGATGGACTACGTGATCGGAGGCATGGATCGGAGCTTCAAGCTAAAACTGTTTCATATGCTTCACGCGGCGGAGGCGGCGGGCCTTTCGCCCGGCATCACCAGCGCATTCCGTGATGACTACCGCCAGTCAATCGCAAGCGGCCTGAAGGCGGCGAGCAACAAGTCGTTTCATGGCGGGAGCTCCCGCGGTGGCTATGGGCATGGGCTTGCGGCCGATATCGTGAGCGTCCAGGGCGGAACTCGCAACCAGCGATGGGCTTCCTCCGATAAGCTCTGGAAGTGGGTTGATGCGCATGGGAAGGAGTTCGGAATCGGACGCCCATATCTCGGCAGGGACCCGCCGCATGTCGCACCGCTCGACGGCCGGGAATATGCGGCGCATAACCGCGGCTCAAAGCAGGCGAGACCGGACGTGAAAAAGGCCGACGTGAAGAAGGTGAAGCGCGTGGCCGCACGCGACTACTCACGCCCCGCGAAGCGCCCGAGAACTGCAACCGTCTCAAAGCTGAAAGCGAGTTGAGTGGCTTGGCTCCGATATCAGGCTCGTAAAATGTAGATCCGCGTTCGCTATTGGCGGATCGCGGACTTTGCCGCTGCCGTTAAATTTTAATCCGAAGTTGCGCGGTTTCAATTGATCGTGCGCGCGCTCACGGGCGGCAGGAACGTGTCGTCGAAAATGTCGGTTGTGGAGGGCCGCTTGCGGAATTCGTAATCGTCCGCGATCTGGCTGATGCCCGCGTCGAAACGGCTGCTGTCGATGCCGCCGAGACCGCTCTTCTTGACCTCGTCGGTGGCGATGTTGTCGCCCAGCACGGCGCGCAACCGCTCCAGTTCAACGTCACGCGAGCCGCCGCTCATCTGCAGGAGGACCTCGTCAATCGCGCGCGCCGGATCCTTGAGGCTCAGGCGAACGCCCGCGATCGTCGCGCGCACGAAAGCTTTCACGGCGTCAGGATTGGCGGCTGCGAATTTCGGATTGACGATCAGCGCGTGGCCGTAGACTTCGCTGCCGAAATCGGAGAAGCGAAGCACCGCGAGATCGTTTGCCGGGACGCCGCGGTCGCGCAGGTTGATTGCGGACAGAAACGAAAAGCCGGTGACGGCATCGAGTTGGCCCGCCGAGAGCATCGGCTCGCGCACCGCAGCGCTGATTTTCTCCATCCTGATCTTGTCGAGCTTGATGTTGTTTTTGCGCGCGATCGCCGGCCACAGCCGCGCGGCGAGATCGCCATCGACGACGCCGATGGTCTTGCCTTCGATGTCCGGCATGGTCGCGATGCCGCGGCTCCTGCGCGCGATGATCGCGTAGGGCGCCTTGTTGTAGAGTACGAACACCGCCTTGACCGGCGCCGCCCCTTCCTTGTCGCGGTAGCGAATGAGCGCGTTGATGTCTGCGAGCGCGATGTCGCTGCTTCCGGATGCGACGCGCGCGATGGCGTCGACCGAATCGGCCGCTTGGCCGGTCGTGACGGTGAGACCTTCGGTGCGAAATAAACCCCTGGCGGATGCCAGCACGAACGGCGCCGCAGCGCCGTCGATCGGCCGGTCATATGAGAAGTGCAGCGCCGACGCGGCGGTTCCCGGCGTCGTGCCCGGACCGTATGCCCACAGGAGGGCGATCAGCGGCAACAGGGTTTTGCGGAGACGGCGTCTGGACATGCGCGGCACTTGGACTTGGGAGACGTGAGGCTACTTTTGAGCATCGGCTGTGTTGGCATGATGACAAGCACACAAGCGCCTGTCCGTCACCCTTTGGCCCTTTCCGCGCCAGTTTGCCGCAGTTTCGCCATTTGTCGTTCAGCTTGCGTTGGGGTTGAGGAACCTAGTGTAAAGACTAGGATTATCCTCCAACTAGCCGGTCTGGCCAGGGATGACCTGTGAGGACGTTGAAATGCTCATTCGTAAGACTTTGCCTTCGCCATTCACCTGGGCTGTGGTTCTGGCGACGGCTGCTGCGCTGGTCTTGACCGTGGTTGTTCCACCGCCGGCCGCACAGGCACATCCGCTCGCCGCACCGGCTGCCAAAACAACTTCCGCTGAGCCAGCGAATGCCAGTGAGGCCACTGATTTCAGCTCTCGTGCCCGCCGCCGTGTGGTGCGCCGCGGCTATAATAACAATGCTGCTGGCCTCGCCTTCATGGGCATGGCGCTGGGGACAGTGGGTGCCATCGTCGCCGAGCAGCGCCGCCGCGACTACTATCGCGACAACTATTATTACGGCGGTGGTCCGTATTACGGACGCCATTACTACGGCGGCCCGGCCTACTACGGCGGCTATCCGTATCAGGGCGGCGGCTACTACCGCATTCCGACCTACTGATCGACTAGGCAATCATGTCGCCGGGAGCAATCCCGGCGGCTTGCTTTTTTGGAGCATTTTCAGTCATTTGGGGTGGCCGTTAACACGCTGGCGAGAGATTTGATCTAGGTTCAACAGATGAGTGATTCGCTAGAACGGCTTTATCACGCGGTTATTGCGGCCAAGGATCTCGATCCGGCGACGTCGCGAACGGCGCGGCTGTTTCAGCGCGGCCCAGCGAAAATGGCCAAGAAACTTGCCGAAGAAGCTATCGAAGTCGTCATCGACGCGGTCAACGGCGACTCCGAAGCCGTGATCCGGGAAAGCGCTGATCTGCTCTACAACCTGTCGGTCCTTTGGGTGGCCGCCGGTGTTCGCCCGGAAGACGTGTGGGCCGAAATGGATCGTCGCGAACGGGCTCAGGGCATCGCCGAAAAACTGCCGAAAGCGTCCGCGGGCAAGCCGCACACCACCACGGTGGTTCCAGGGAAATCCGGTGCCACCGCAAAGGCCGCTGCCAAGATTGCGCCACCACAGACCACCGAAAGCGTAGCGCGGCGACCAATTGTCGCGCTCCAGAGTGGCCGGTTGAAGAAACGCCGCTGATTAGCGGCTAAATTACACATTTCCACACATGGACAAATTGCCCGGACGGTGGTTCATCGCGCCATGCTGAGACGAATGTATGACTGGTGCATCGCCGCCGCCGACAAGCCCTATGCCCTCTGGCTGATGGGAGCCGTGTCGTTCGCTGAAAGCTCGTTCTTTCCGATTCCGCCGGATGTCATGCTGATTCCGATGTCGCTGGCGCGGCCACAGAAAGCGTGGCTCTACGCGCTGGTCTGTACCGTAACATCGGTTGCGGGCGGTGTTGTCGGTTACGCCATCGGCGCGCTGCTCTATGACAGCGTCGGGCAGTGGCTGATCAATCTCTACGGCTACGGCGACAAGGTCGAGGCGTTCCGTGCTTCTTACGCAGAATACGGCGCGTGGATCATTCTGCTGAAGGGACTCACGCCGATTCCTTACAAGCTCGTGACGATCACGTCCGGTTTCGCCAACTACAATCTGCTGCTGTTCGTGATCTTTTCGGTCATCGCGCGTGGCGGACGGTTTTTTATCGTCGCGATTCTGCTCAATCGCTACGGCACGTGGATTCGCGAAGCCATCGAGAAACGTCTCGGCTTGTGGGTGATCGTTGCCACCGCCACGCTGGTACTTGGCTTCATCATTGCCTTTAGGCTGTTCTAGGCGGCGTTCAGCGAAAATCGCGCCAGACATAAAGCCTTTTCCAGAGGGAAGCGGCAGGATACTCTCGAGTCATGTCCAATCACACCAGCGATCTGTTCGTGAACGTGCGAGGACGCATGGTCCTGATGGTGGCCGGTCTCGCGCTCGTGTGGGGGACGGCGGCGGCTTGGTCGCAGCAAGCTCAGCCGCAGCTTCAGGTCGCGCCTTCTCAACAACCCGCCCCGCCGACGCCTCAGCCTCCACCTTCGGCCGGCAATCCGGGACTGGTCGAGGAAATCGGCAAGCTATTGAAGGACTCCGCTTCGGGTTTGAGCTTTCCCAGCCCAGGGAAGGCGCTCGACGGGCTGAACTCCAGCGCCCGGAATGCGACCGACAGCTTGAAGCGGATCGCGCCGTTGTCCGGCCAGACGATGGCCAGCGGTCGCACGCTTTGTCCGGCGGCTGCCAATGGTGCCCCCGACTGCAAACCCGCGGCAGACCAGCTCTGCAAGGAAAAGGGCTACGCCGAGGGCAAAAGCGTGGACATCGAATCCACTCAGAAATGCTCCGCAAAGTCGTATTTTTCGGGCCAGGGCGCGTGCCGGACAGAAAATTTCGTCACCAAGGCGGTCTGCCAGTAGACGCAAGCCCCTTTCAAGAAATGGCTGTAACCCCTAAGACCGTGGCACATTTGCCGCAGCGCGGACGCGCGCCTGACGGTTTCAGTTGATGGTTCAGTTTTGGCGGAGAGGATTTTCTGATGTCGATGCCTGCCTTGTTCAAAGGTCGCCTTTCGATTCCGGCGATCGGGTCACCATTGTTCATCGTGTCGGGCCCTGATCTCGTCATCGCTCAATGCAAGGCGGGAATCGTCGGCTCGTTCCCGGCATTGAACGCGCGCCCGGCCGCGCTGCTGGATGAATGGCTGCACCGGATCAAGGAAGAACTCGCCGCGCACGACAAGGGGCATCCCGATCGCCTCTCGGCGCCGTTCGCGGTCAACCAGATCGTGCATAAATCCAACAACCGTCTCGATCAGGATCTCGCGGTCTGCGAGAAGCACAAGGTGCCGATGGTGATCACCTCGCTCGGCGCGCGCGAGGAGTTGAACCAGGCCGTGCATGCGTGGGGTGGCATCACGTTTCACGACGTCATCAATCAAAAGTTCGCGCACAAGGCTGTCGAGAAGGGCGCGGACGGCCTGGTGCTGGTGGCTGCCGGCGCGGGCGGGCATGCCGGCGCGATCTCGCCGTTCGCCTTCGTGGCCGAGACCCGGCAATGGTTCGACGGCCCCATCGCATTGTCCGGTGCAATCGGGCATGGCCGCGCCATTCGTGCAGCGCGCGTGCTCGGCGCCGACTTTGCCTATATCGGTTCGGCGTTCATCGCCACTCAGGAAGCCAACGCGCCTGATAACTACAAGAGCATGATCGCTGCGTCTTCGGCCGACGACATCGTCTATTCAAACCTGTTCACCGGCGTGCACGGCAACTATCTCAAGCCGTCGATTGTGGCGGCTGGCATGGACCCGGATAATCTGCCGGTGTCCGATCCGTCGAAGATGAATTTCGGCACCGACGCCAGCGGCGAACGCAACAAGCCGAAGGCCTGGAAGGAAATCTGGGGCAGCGGACAGGGCATCGGAAGCGTCGACAAGGTGGTGCCGGTCGCAGAACTGGTGGCGCGCTTCAAGAGGGAATACGAGGCCGCAGCCGACGCGCCGCTCTAGAGCCAGACGAAACACATCATGGATGCCGTCTTTCGCGTCGAAGGCAATCGCGTCATCACGAGTGAACATGCTGCGGGCCCATGGGATCCCGGCATGCAGCATGGCGGTGCGCCGTCATCCCTGATCGTATGGGCCGCCGAGCGCATTCCAACGCCTCAGCCAATGCATGTCGCGCGGCTGACCGTCGACCTGATGCGCCCGGTGCCGGTTGCTCCGCTTACAATCGAGGCCGAGGTGGTGCGCGAGGGCCGCAAGATCCAGCTCTGCGCGGTTCGTCTTTCGGCGAACGGCGTTGAAGTGGTCCGCGCCACCGTTCTCAAGATCAGGACGCAGGCGGTGACGCTGCCCGGCGATGTTGTGCCGGAGATGCCGATTGACGTTCCGGGTCCGGAGGCCGGCCGCGAAGAGCCGCAAACGTCCAGCAGCTTCCTTGGCGGGGTAACGCTCCGCGCCGTCAAAGGCGGGTTTCTGAAGCTGGGGTCCGCCGCCATCTGGTTTCGGCCCGAGCGTCCGATTGTCGAGGGAGCGGCGATCTCGCAGGCGATGAGGACTGCGCTTGCAGCAGATTGCTCCAACGGCGTTTCGGCAGTGCTGGATTTCAGTCGCTGGAGTTTCATCAACGCCGACCTCACGGTGACGTTTGCGCGGCAGCCGGTGGGCGACTGGATCCTGTTGAATTCCGAAATGACGCTGGGCGCTGACGGCGCCGGCCTTGCCGTCTCGCGCCTTGGCGATGCTCAGGGATATTTCGGTCGGGCCATTCAGTGTCTCGTGGTCGAGCCGCGCTGAGCCGAGCGCGAACGGAGGGGCGACGGATGGGATCGCGCATCGTTTCAGGCTTGAAGATAGCTCTGGTGTGCCTGCCGCTTGCCGCGCAAAGCGTGTACGCGACCGGCAATCTCGACTGCTCGATCGATGACAAGCAATTGAATCTTGAATTTTTCGCGTTCACGGGCGGGGTGGGCGGCATCGTCCAGATCAATCAGGCTTCGGTCGAAATCAAGGTTGGCGACGACAAGTTTCTCCGGTCGAAGCGCGTGATCGAGCTCAAGAATGTCGAGCAGCAATGGATCTACGGCAACGAGCTTCGCATCCGGCTGGGAATTCCGGGTGACAAGGGCGACAATCTCGCCAGCCTCATCTTGATCGGAACATACAAGGCCGACGACGATACCTATGCCGGGCGATATGTTCTGTCGGTCTATCAGTCAGGCGGCGAAGAGCTATTCAAGGGCAAGATGAAATGCGGCTGAACCGCCTCTTTTCCTCGCCCGGTTCGTTTCAGGCTGCCCCTTGTTAATCGGCAACCCGGGTCAGAACGGCCTTGAATGCGAGGCTTGGAAATTCCCTTGCGGTGCCTTCGCAGATCGCGAAGCCGCCTTTGACGGTTCCGTTGAAATTGATCATGACCTCGTCGAATCCGAACACTGACGGATAATGGGAATCAGGCGTATGCCGAAGGCTGGAAACGCTCCCGGTAAACGATTGGCCGTTCTGGGTGTAGGTTCCGATATACGCGAACGCAGAACTCCCGCCCCGGAGCTTTCCGTTTTCCGCGTTGATGACCCCTAAGGCCTTGCCCCGCGGGGTTTCAAACTCGACCTTGTACAAACCCTGGAGCAATGCAGTTTCAGGCGCGAGAGGCGTGTCTGGGGTTGCTGCCGGCGGCGAGTGAGCTTGGTGTCGCATGCGCTGTCATTCCAGTATTGACGCTGAAGTTGCCTTCAGGCGTGACGTCTTTGATATCGACGGTTATTCGCGTTCGCGCAGTCAATAGAAGCATCTCATCACCGGAGATAAACTCGCCGATGGGGCGGACTTTAGTAAAAGTCTTGGTGCCCCTGGCCGGAATCGAACCAGCACTCCTTGCGGAACTCGATTTTGAGTCGAGCGCGTCTACCAATTCCGCCACAGGGGCCAACAGGACCGGTGCTCGAGGGCAGGGGTCGTGAAGCGGGCGGAATATAGCTCGCGCGCGGTTGTGGTCAACCGCCTGTGATGGAATGAGCGTCGACAGCGGCCGGTGGGCGAGTTAGGACGCTCCGAACAGGAGATTCCACGTGGCGAGCGATGCGACCTTCAAGCCGGGATACATGGGGCGCCCGAGGGATCCGGTTTTTGTTGCTGGAGCGGCCATCGCTTTCATAGCGACCGACGCCCTTGTGGGCGCATGGTTCTTTCAATTGGTGCTTGATATCCGGCCCTGTCCGCTGTGCCTCGAGCAGCGCTATGCCTATTATCTGGCGATCCCGCTTGCGGCCCTGATCGCGCTCGGAGCCGCCCGGAATGTCTCGCGGCCGCTTCTGATTGCGGGCCTCGGAGCCTTGGCCGTCATGTGGCTCGCCAATGCCGGCCTCGGCGCCTACCATGCCGGCGTTGAATGGGGCTTTTGGCAGGGCCCGACCGATTGCAGCGGGCCGATTACCGATCTTGGCGGCGGCAATCTGCTGGACGGCCTCAACAAGGTGAAAGTGATCCGCTGCGACGAAGTGCAGTGGCGCTTTCTCGGCTTGTCGCTGGCGGGCTACAACGCTTTGATCTCGCTCGCCCTGGCCGCCCTTGCGTTGTGGGGTATCGGCAAATCGATGAAGTCAGCCTGACGGCTAATTGTCGGCGTCGACCTGCGGGCCACGCATTTTTCATGCGTGGCGCGATGACGATCGAAGACGAACCGGTTGCGACGGCCGGCTCACTTTCCGATCTATGGGCTAGTTGGCCTTGCCGGCGCTCTTCTTGCACTCGGAGCGGAATTTCCTGCGCTCGTTTCCGTGCAATCCCTTGGCGTCGGCCTGCTTCGAACATTCGAGCGAGGCTGCCGTACGTTCGGGTTTCTCCTTGGGAGCAGCCGCCTTGGCGGGGGCGGTTTTGGCGCTGGGCGTCGCGGGCGTGGCAGGGGCTGCCGTCTGAGCGAAGGCAGAACCGCCAACTATCAGTGAGGCGACGGTGATGGCAATGATGCGTGAAGAGAGACTGATCATGGGTGAAATCTCGCGTTGCAGATAGCGCAAGCGTTGGCCCGCGCGCATGAACCGCCGGTGAACGCCGCAGTGCGGAAAGAGAGCCGGTCCTTCATTATTTTTTGATCGATAAGGGCGACGGCGCGTTGAATGCAAATCCGCGTAAGCTAGGATGTGCTGCTTTCGAGATCCCTTTTCAGGAGAGTTCGATGACAATCCGAGCCAATCTGTTTTGCGCGGCGCTGCTGGCCGGCGCGGCGAGTTTCATTGCTATGCCGGCGCAGGCCCTGACCGCCCAGGAATGCAGCGCCAAGTATAAGGCCGCGAAGGCAGCAGGTACGCTGGGCGACCAGAAGTGGAATGACTTCCGCAAGGCGCAGTGCGGCACCGACGCGGCGCCGGCCGCCGCGACAACGGCTGCTCCGAAGGAAGCCCCGAAGGCTGCACCGAAAGCAGCCGCTACACCCAAGGAGGCTCCTAAGGCTGCTGAAGCGCCGAAGCCCGCTGCTGCTCCAGCCGCGGCAGGCGCTGCTGTGTTCCCGACCGCCGTTGCTCCGAAATATTCCAGCGAGACGGCAGGCAAGGCGCGCATGCACACCTGCGTCGATCAGTACAACGCCAACAAGGCCACCAACGCCAATGGCGGCCTGAAGTGGATTCAAAAGGGCGGCGGCTATTACAGCGAATGCACCAAACGGCTGAAAGGCTGACATTGGCAGATCGCCAGCGGAGCAGCCGGGCGCATGAAGCCCGGCTGGTTCGGCGCGACGGCCGTCATCGCACGCCATGAAGCGTGCGCTCGCGGCACTCGTCGTCATTCTCGCCGTCTATGGCGCGATCGCCTATCTGCTGCTGCCGTCGCTCTGGCGGCACTATGAGCACCAGAAAAAACTCGATGGCCTGCCGATGGTGACCGTCACCGCGCAAGGCATCCCCGCCGATCCGGTCAATGTCGGGCTGGTTGGATCGCGGAACGACATTCTTTGCGCGATGCGCGAGGCAGGATGGGTGCCCGCCGATCCGATTACTTTGCGTTCGTCTCTGGAAATATCGGACAGTGTGCTGCTGGACCGGCCCTATCCAAGCGCGCCGGTCAGTCCGCTGTTTTACGACGGTCGCCGCGAGGACTTCGCCTTCGAGAAGCCGGTCGGCAAGAGCGCCGATCAGCGGCACCACATTCGGTTGTGGATGGTTCTGAAGGATGGAGAAGAGAAGCGGCCGGTCTGGCTTGGCGCGGTGACATTTGATCGCGGCGTGGGCTTCAGCCATTATACCGGAGCGGTTACGCATCACATTGCGCCGGATGTCGATGCCGAGCGGCAGTTGATCGAAACCGATCTGCAGGCCGCCGGGATGATCGAGGCTCGCTACACCGTGGCCGGTGTTGGCCCCACGCTCCGCGGACGCAACGGCGAGGGCGACCTTTACTATACGGATGGCGAAGTATGGGTTTTGCGGCTGGTGGAAGGCTGCATCAGGCGTCACCGGCCGCCGATCATTCTTGCAGGGCCGGCCGTGAACGAACTCAAGGATACGATCTGGAAGAACATCGCCGAGCTTTATCGGCGATCGCAGCAGTGATACTGCGGCCATCTGCGTGCTGCGATTGACAACGGAGCGTCGCCTCGCGTGATATGCGGCGTGAATTTGCTTCGGAGTCGTCCATGATCGCCAGCCTGAGTGTTATCCTGATCTGTCAGCTGATCGGCGAGGCGGCGGTTCGCGCCTTGCGGGTGCCCGTGCCGGGGCCGGTGGTGGGGCTGGCGCTTCTGTTTGTCATTCTCATCATGCGCGATCATTTTACGGTTCTGGCGCGAGGGCCATTGCGCGAAAACGCCGTGGAGGGGACGGCAAAGGGGATGCTGGCGCATCTGTCGCTGCTGTTTGTACCGGCGGGTGTCGGCGTGGTGCAGCAACTCGATCTGCTCGCGACGCGGGGTCTTGCAATTTTCGTGATCCTCGCTGCCTCGGTGCTGGTGACATTGCTGGTCACCGCCGGAACGTTTCTGATCACCAGCCGGCTGATGCGCAGCGGACGCAAAGCGTCATGAGCGACAATCCGTTCTCGCTTTGGGTCTATCTGTCGCAAACGCCGCTGCTGTGGCTGACGGTCACGCTCGTGGTCTACGCGATAGCCGACGCGGCGTCGCTCGCGACGCACCGCCACCCGCTGATGAATCCCGTACTGCACTCGATCTGGATCATCGGCGTGTTTCTTCACATGACCGGAACCAGCTACACGACCTACTTCGGCGGTGCGCAGTTCGTGCACTTCCTGCTTGGCCCTGCGACCGTCGCGCTCGCAGTCCCGCTTTACGAAAATCGCAAGACCGTAATGTCGGCGATTGTGCCGATGCTGATGGCGCTGGTGGTAGGCTGCATTACAGCCATCGTCTCCGTGGTGCTGTTCGCGGAGGCCGCCGGCCTGCCGCGCGAAATCGTGTTGTCGCTGGCGCCAAAGTCGGTCACCGCCGGCGTCGCCATGGGCATCAGCGAAACGCTGGGCGCAAATCCCGCCATCACGGCGGTTGCAACGGTTCTCACCGGCATCATGGGTGCGATCGTGGTTACCCCGACAATGAACCGGCTGGGCATCACTGACTTTCGCGCGCGCGGTTTCGCGGCGGGGCTTGCCTCGCACGGCATCGGCACGGCGCGGGCGTTTCAGGTCGATGAAGTCGCGGGCGTGTTCGCAGGTATCGCGATGGGACTCAACGCATTGGTCACATCGTTGCTGGTGCCGGTTGCAGCGACGCTGTTGCTGCGGTGAGAAAGCCCTCGCCGATGGGCGAGGGGTCAACTATTTGTCCGTTGAGGTTCTGGCAGAGGCGGCGCGGCTCAGCCCTTTCCAGTCAGCCGCGCGTTCCGCTCCGAAACCGGGCAATCGCCGGCGGCGGACGCGATTGCTTTCGGCCGTCACTTTATTTCGAATCCGGATCTGCCGCTTCGTCTCAAGCGGAAGTCGCCGCTCACGCCCTACAATCGCGCGACCTTCTACGGTGGCGCGGAAGCGGGCTACACAGACTATCCATTTTACGAGCAAGCCTGAGCGCGAACGCTTACGGATCGAGTTCGGTGTCCCAGTAGAGATAGTCGAGCCAGCTTTCGTGCAGGTAGTTCGGCGGGAACAGCCGGCCGTTGCGGTGGAGTTGGTGAACCGTCGGGGCGAACGGCATCTGGCGCGGATGCATCCGTGCCTGCGCCATCGTCATGTTGCCCTTGCGCAGGTTGCACGGAGAACAGGCGGCGACGACGTTTTCCCAAGTTGTCTGGCCGCCCCGCGAGCGCGGGATGATGTGATCGAAGGTCAAATCGTCCTGCGAGGTGCAGTATTGGCAGGAGAAGCGGTCACGCAGAAAAACGTTGAACCGCGTGAAGGCCGGATGCGTTGTCGGCTTTACGAACGACTTGAGCGAGACCACGCTCGGCAACTGCATCTCGAAGGTGGGGCTGTGAACCGCGTGATCGTAGTTCGCAACGATATTGACGCGGTCGAGGAACACGGCCTTGACAGCATCCTGCCAGGACCAGAGCGACAGCGGATAATAGCTCAGCGGCCGGAAGTCCGCATTCAGCACGAGCACCGGCCAACCGCCTTGCGAGACATGTGCGTTCAAGTAACGCTCCTGGCCCCAAAACCCTATTGGCTGCGAAGCAGCTTGTCTCGACATACTACAGGGAGCGTGACGGGATTGTGAAGAGCGTTTCCGCTCACCTGCCGGTCACCCTTGCGCCTTAATCGGCCATCGACAGCATGTGCGCTTGTGCCGGTTTTACGCGGCCTTTCAGCGTGTCCAGATAGATCCGCTGGACCGCATCGGAACCCCGGCTTTCCACCACATCGAGCTTCGGTCCCATCGCCGCGGTGAAACCCGACCACACCGCGCCGAATCGCTGATCGATGCCGCCGGGCCCCCATTCCTTGGCGCGCCTTCGAATCTGGTCCGGCGCGAAGAACCATGTCGGCTTGGCGCCGGGGAGTGAGTCGTCGTCTGGTGCGGCGGCCTGATGGGTGAGGCCAACCCGTCCGCTGTAAGCCATCCGGTCGCCGAAATGCTTGTGCAGCCGGGTGCGCAGATCGGGATTGCCCGCCATATCGACGAAAGCGACCGGCTGATCCGGCATCGATTCGATCTTGTCGTAGGTCACAACCTCGTCGTAGCAGCCGAGCGATGTCACGAAATCCACGTTGCCCGCGGAGGTGAGGCCGATCACGCGCACGGGCTTGCGGTGGGTATGCAGCAGCCACGCCAATCCAAACGCCGTCTTGCTCGATGCACTGGAGAGGATCACGCTTTCCGCGCCGAAGAAATCTCTGTCGGCGAGGAAGTCATCCACCAGAAACGACAGCATGAAAAGCGGCCGCAGCAATGCCTGATAGTCGCCATTGCGGCCCTCGAAGGCCGGATCGCCGGTCACGCGGGAATAAGCATTGTAGACTGGCGAAACGCTCTGCCGGTGCGCGGACGCGTCGCGGAAGCCGGTCTTCTTCACGTCGGCCGCTTCGATCACGAGATGCGTCGCCATTGGCAGATAGCCGAACAGCACTTCGCCCACAGCAATGTCGGGATGGCGCGATTCGATAACCCGTCCAAATCCCCACACCGGAATGTTGCCGAATCCTTCCGGCGCAGGAAACAGATGCCAGTACTTCAACTGGTCGCCCAGCATCGCATAGGTGATGTTGTTCGCGGTGAATGCGAAACGTTCGACCTTCACCAGCAGCCCGCCCTCGGGCAGTTGGGCCACGCTCGGCAACGGCACTTCGACCAGTCTGCACTTCGTCAGATCATTGCACCCCACGACGAATTGAGTGGCCGATGTCATTTCCGCACTCCCGTTTTCATCGCTGCTCTCTTTGCAGCTTTCTTCGGTAACGCATTCTTCATCGTCTTCGTTGACGTCTTTACGACGCGGGATTTGTTTAAAACGGGTTTGGTGTTTGAAACAGATTTGGCTTTTGGCGGCATTTTCTTCGCCTGCGGCTTCGGCGTTGTTGCAGTTCCTGCGATGACGCCTTCGCGTTTCTTGATCGCGTGATAATACGACCACCACAGATGCGCCGCCGCGCCACGCAACGGCCGCCATGGCTCCGCCAGCGGCTGCATCTCTTTGACGGTGGGACGCGATTTCAGTCCGAGTCCGATCCGCATCGCTTCCTGGATCGCGAGATCGCCGGCGGGCCACGCATCGCCGTGACCAAGGCAAAACAGCAGGTAGATATCGGCGGTCCAGGGGCCAATGCCGTGCAGCTTGGTCAGCGTGGCGTGGGCGGCGTCGGCGTCCTCTTCGGCGAGTACCTCAAGGTTCAGCCGTTCCGCGCTCAACTCGCGCGCGATGAATTTGAGCGACTTGATCTTCGCCGCCGACAAACCCAGACGCCCGAGCCGGTCTGCGCGCGCATTTTTCAGCGCGTCGTGATGAAACGGATCAAATGTAGTGCTGACGCGGCCCCAGATCGCCGCGGCGGCCTTGGTCGACAACTGCTGCCCGCAGACGATGGCTGCGAGACCCGCGAAGCCGGGTTCGCGCCGCCGCAGGGACGGCATCCCGGCGACGTCAACGACGGAGCCGAGCCGCGGGTCAATACGGACCAGCGCGTGAACGGCGTCGTCGAGGTCCGCTTGCGTGTTGAGATGGACTGTCATTGAATTTGTGAGCATGAAGGGAATCGGACGCGAGTGCAATTGTTGTAGTGTGGCGGTTCGCAAGTCTGCATCATTCTACATCGCGTTCTTTTGCGGACTTGCGAACCAAAGCCACACTAGAATTATAGTTTCTAGTGTCCTTTTGAATCCGAAGTTCGCTACGGAAGGTGCTGCAAAATGAAGCGAACTTCGGATTCAGGACACTAGCAGCATGCGTCGAACAGGATCGAACCATGCCGCCACCCGTTTTCCGTTTCGCGCCAAGTCCGAATGGATTTCTCCATCTCGGCCACGCGCGCTCGGCGTTGCTGAATTTCGATCTGGCGCGGCAAAGCGGCGGGCGGATGCTGCTGCGGGTCGAGGACATCGACGCGATGCGCTGTCGGCCGGAATACGAGCAGGCGATTTACGAGGATCTCGCGTGGCTCGGGATCTCGTGGGAAGAACCGGTGCGGCGGCAGTCGGAACACCTCGCGCTTTATCGTGAGGCGGTCGAGCGGCTTTCGCGTGACGGCCTGCTTTATCCGGCGTTCGAAAGCCGTACGGAGATTGCCCGCATGGTCGAGGAAAAGGAGCGTTCGGGAGCGTGGCCGCGCGATCCCGATGGTGCTCCGTTCTATCCCGGCATCGGCAGGCATTTGGCGGAGGTGGAGCGCGCGCAAAGACTCCGCGCAGGAGCGCCCTATGCCCTGCGGCTGGATATGGCTGCTGCGGCGGCGCGCGCCAGAACCCTGACATGGACCGAGCAGGGGGCAGGCCCTGACGGCGAAACCGGCGACGTGCTGGCGCGGCCCGAACAATGGGGCGATGTTATCCTGGCCCGCAAGGATACGCCCACGAGCTATCATCTGGCGGTGGCGATTGATGACGCTTTGCAGGGCGTCACCCACGTCGTGCGGGGCCAGGACCTCTTCTGGGCGACGGGCGTGCACCGCCTGCTGCAGGAATTGCTCGGGTTGCCGCAGCCGGTTTACCGCCATCATGCCCTCGTGCTGGACGATGCCGGGCAGAAGCTGTCGAAATCGACACGGTCCACGGCGCTCCGGGATTTGCGGGCCAGCGGGGCGACGCCGGCCGAGGTGCGGCGTCTTGTTGGTATTAACCCGTCTTAAACCCGCCGTAGCGTGACTCGACAGCCTCCGGCATGTCATGTTGGGTGCCGGATGGGTGGGGAATCATGGCGGCGAAATCGCGCGTCAAGCGTAGCCTGAAGACGCGCGTCAAGCGTGGCGCGAAAACGCCTGCGCGGACGGCGCGCACGGCGAAGTCGGCGGCTCCAAAAAAGGCCGCTTTGAACAAGGCTCCTCTGAACAAGGCTCCTCTGAAAAGGGCTGCCGCCAAGCCCCCGGTAAGGCCACGCGTCAAACGGCCGGAGCCGGAATCGCGCATCGTCGAGGCCGCGCTGGCTGCTTTTGCCCACGAGGTCCGCACGCCGCTGACCGGTATTCTGGCGATCAGTTCGCTGCTGGCGACGTCCGAACTTGATGAACGCGAGCGGCGCTGGGTCGAAACGATCAAGGTCGGCGCGGAACATCTGGCCGCGCTGGCAACACTGTTCGTCGACGCCGCGCGCCACGACAGCGCCGGGCTCGCGGTGCGTCAGGATTTCTTCGACCTTCAGGCGCTGTCACGGGCAATCGGAGATTCGCTGGCCGGCCGCGCCGCCGCGAAGGGGCTGCGATCGCAGGTCGAAATCGCTGCGAAACTGCCGGTTTTCGTGATCGGCGACCCGGTGCGGTTGCGGGCAGCGCTGGAAAACCTGGTCGACAATGCGGTCAAGTTCACCCAGCAGGGCACGGTGGCTCTCAAGGTCTCGGCGAACGGCGGCTCGGGGGACAAGCTCGGCATTGCCTTCGAGGTATCCGACAGCGGCATCGGCCTTTCGCTCGCGGAGATCAGGCGGCTGTTCAAGCCATTCTCGCAGGCCAACGTCAGCATCGCCTCCCGCTTCGGTGGTGCGGGCCTTGGATTGTCGTCGGTCAAGCAATTGGCCCGTGCGATGGGGGGCGACATCACAGCGACCCAGCGCAGCGGCGGAGGGATGACGTTTGTGCTGACCGTTGCGGTGAAGCGGGCCAAGGGACTGCAATCTGCGTCGGGATCGGAGATGCCGCCGCGTCCGTCGCAAGGCCTCCGCATTCTGAGCATCGAGGACAATCCGTTCGGCCGCGTTGTGCTCAACGCCATTCTGACCGAACTCGGCCATCGGGCAGAATTCATCGGGCGCGGCGAAGCGGCGCCTGAGCGGATCGCGCAAGGCGATTTCGATGCGGTGCTGATGGACATGGTGCTTCCGGGCATCGACGGCGTTGAGGCGATCAGGCGTGTCCGCGGGCTCGAAGGGGCGCGTGGGCGCATCGCCATCATCGGCGTGTCAGGCCGTGCGGAGGATGAAGAGGCCTCGCGCGCGGCAGGCGCCGACGCGTTCCTGACCAAGCCGGTCAGCCCGCGCGCGCTGGCGACGGCGCTTCTTCACGCAACGCGGCGTTAGAGTTCTGCCACTTGACGATCGACGCGTTGAGTTCGCCGCCATAGACGAAAATCGCCGCGATGAAATATAGAAACACCAGCGCGATCATCACCGATGCAAGGCCGGCATAGGTCGTGACGTAGTTGCTGGCGAAGCGCTCAAGATATTTTCCAAACACGATGCCGGCCGCCAGCGAACCAATCATCGTGACCACGATGCCTGGCAGGATATCGCGCATGCGGCGCGTCCCGGCCGGCAGCCATTTGTGCAGGATCACCAGCGCGACGATCAGCGCGACGATGGTGAAGCCGTAGCGCAGGATCGTCAGCAGATCCTCGTTCGGCTCGATCCGAAGCGGAATGTGACGCCGTGCGGCGGCGAGCAAAAGCGGTCCAAGCACGATCAGAAAAGCCATTGCCAGCGACATGACCGCGGCGACCATGGTGTAGCCGATCGATTCAAGGCGCAGCCAGTACCAGCTGCGCTGTTCGACCACGCTATAGGCGCGATTGAGGCCGACGCGCAGGCTCTCGACGCCGTTCGAGGCAAAGTAGATCGCGAGCACGAGGCCGACGGTTAGCGTCCCGCTATGCGACTGGGTCAGCACATTGTGGATTTCACCGGACAGGGCATCGGCGACCTGCGAGGGCCAAGTCTCCAGCATCATCTCGGCAGCCCGGTCGGCAAGGTCCTTGGATCCGAATACGCCGGCAAGGGAGGTAATGACGATCAGGAAGGGAAACAGCGCCATCAGTGCCGACAGCGCGATATGACTGGCGATCGCCCAGCCGTCATCGGCCAGGAACGTGTAGAACGCATCGAGTGCGATATTGAAGGCGTCTCGGAGCAGCCTCACGTTTCACCCTGATTCATCACATCCATGATTTACCGCGCCGGACACCCAAAGTCATGTACGGCCAATGTCCCGAATCCGGAGTTCAGCGTATTTCAAACAACCCCGGTAGCGAACTTCGGATTCGGGAGGACGCTGGCAAAATATAATGCTGGTGTGGTTTCGGTCTGCAAGCCCGCAAACGCAATCGCCGTGCGGGCTTGCGGACCGCCACACCAGCGAAAAGGTGCTCTCCGGCATTTTCGGCCAGGCGATGGCGCAAGGCCATTGCCGGTGTTATGTACCCCTCATGACATCGTTCCTCTCAAGCATAGCTCTCCCCATCGCATTGGCAGCGGTCACGATCGTGCTGCTGCTCGGCCTGTTCAACATGATGCGCGGCGGCTCGCCCAACACCTCGCAACGGTTGATGCGGCTGCGCGTGCTGTTTCAGTTTATCGCCATCGTCATCGCCATGCTTGCCGTCTGGGCGCTCGGCAGGAGCTGATTGACGGGGGCGGACGGGACTTCAACCGCGACAACGGATCAACGCGATGGTCATTCTCAACCGGATTTACACACGCACCGGCGATGACGGCACCACGGCGCTCGGCAGCGGCGAGCGCCGTGCGAAGTACGATCTCCGTGTCAGCGCCTATGGAACCGTCGATGAAACCAACGCCGTGATCGGCGTGGCCCGCCTTCATCTGGTGCAGGCCCCGGCTATCGATGCGATGCTTGGCCGGGTGCAGAACGACCTGTTCGATCTCGGCGCCGATCTCGCGGTGCCGCAGCGAGAGGGCAAAGCCGAACGGCTGCGCGTGCTGGCCACGCAGGTCGAGCGTCTCGAGCAGGACATTGACGTGCTGAATGCCGATCTGGCGCCGCTGAACTCGTTCATTTTGCCTGGCGGAACACCGGCTGCGGCCCACCTGCATCTGGCGAGAACCGTCTGCCGCCGGGCGGAGCGGATGGTGGTGGAACTGGCATCCCAGCCGAACGAGCCGGTGAGCGATGCAGCCGTGCAGTATCTGAACCGGTTGTCGGATTTTCTGTTCGTGGCCGGCCGCTCGGTCAATGACAACGGTGCCCGCGATGTGCTTTGGGTACCGGGACAAAACCGGTGATCGCGCGTATTAGGTATACCTTCCTGTATTTCTAGTTTTTCGCGCGTTGACCCGGATTGGCGGGACCATTAGGTTCCGCCGCCAACCGCTTTAAAGTGGATGTGATCAACCATTTCAGGACGAAGGGGAACCGATGAAGGTTCTGGTGCCGGTTAAGCGCGTCGTTGACTACAACGTCAAAATTCGCGTCAAGAGCGACGGAACGGGCGTCGAGCTCGCCAACGTCAAGATGTCGATGAATCCCTTCGACGAAATCGCTGTCGAGGAAGCCCTGCGCCTGAAAGAGGCCGGCAAGGTGACCGAGGTTGTGGTGGTGTCGATCGGACCGGCGCAGGCGTCGGAGACGATCCGCACCGGCCTCGCCATGGGCGCCGACCGCGGCATTCTCGTGAAGACCGACAGCAACGTCGAGCCGCTTGGCGTCGCCAAGATTCTGAAGGCTGTCGTGGAAGAGGAAAAGCCGGGCCTCGTCATTCTCGGCAAGCAGGCGATCGATGACGACAGCAACCAGACCGGCCAGATGCTGGCTGCGCTGCTCGGCTGGGCGCAGGCGACGTTCGCATCCAAACTCGAAGTTGACGGATCGGACTTCAAGGTCACGCGCGAGGTCGACGGCGGTCTGCAGACGGTGAAGGTCAAGGGACCGGCAATCGTCACCACCGACCTGCGTCTCAACGAGCCGCGCTATGCGAGCCTTCCCAACATCATGAAGGCGAAGAAGAAGCCGATCGACGAGAAGGCTGCCGACAGCTTCGGCGTTGACCTTTCGCCGCGCCTCGAGGTCCTCAAGACAACCGAGCCCCCGGGCCGCAAGGCTGGCGTCAAGGTCAAGGACGTCGCTGAACTGGTGTCGAAACTCAAGGAAGCGGGGGCGCTCTGATGACCACGCTGCTGATTGCCGAACACGACCACGCCACCCTGAAGGATTCCACCAACAAGGCGCTCACGGCTGCGGCTGCGCTTGGCGCCGAGGTTCACGTTCTCGTGGCCGGCGGCGGCGAGGGCACCAAGGCTGCCGCTGAAGCGGCTTCGAAGCTCAAGGGCGTCACCAAGGTCCTGCTCGCCGAAAACGCGAGCCTTGAGCACGATTTGGCCGAGCCGCTGGCCGCACTGATTGTCTCGCTGGGCGGATCGTATGATGCATTCGTCGCGCCTGCGACCTCGCGTTTCAAGAACGTGATGCCGCGCGTCGCTGCCTTGCTCGACGTGATGCAGATTTCCGAAATCATCAAGGTGGTTTCGCCCGACACGTTCGAGCGGCCGATCTATGCCGGCAACGCCATCCAGACCGTGAAGTCGAAGGACGCCAAGAAGGTCATCACCGTGCGCACGTCGACGTTCGCCGCTGCCGGCGACGGCGGCAGCGCATCGGTCGAGAACGCCGCGGCTGCGGCCGATCCGGCGCTGTCGAGCTTCATCGGCGAGGAAGTCGCCAAGAGCGATCGTCCCGAACTGACCTCGGCGAAGATCATCGTCTCCGGCGGCCGCGCCATGCAGAGCCGTGAGAACTTCACCAAGTACATCGAGCCGCTGGCGGACAAGCTGGGCGCCGGCGTCGGTGCCTCGCGCGCTGCAGTGGACGCTGGCTATGCGCCAAACGACTGGCAGGTCGGCCAGACCGGCAAGGTGGTCGCGCCTGAGCTGTACATCGCCATCGGTATTTCCGGCGCGATCCAGCATCTGGCCGGCATGAAGGACTCCAAGGTGATCGTTGCGATCAACAAGGACGAAGACGCGCCGATCTTCCAGGTCGCGGACTACGGCCTGGTCGCGGATCTCTACCAGGTCGTGCCTGAACTGACCGCTGCACTATAAGACCGACATCCGGGCGCACGACGCGCCCGGAACATGTTATGTTAGGCACCGGCCGGCGGGAATTCCGAAACCCGGGCCGGTGTTTGACGTAATGTTAAAGAGGAGACGGCAAGGTGATTGCCGTATCCTGAGACCGAGAACCACAGAGACCGGAAGCGAATGGCAGCGATCAAGACGGTTGGCGTGATTGGGGCAGGGCAGATGGGCAACGGCATCGCACACGTTGCCGCGCTCGCCGGCTTCAATGTCGTGCTCTACGACGTGTCCGCCGATCGCCTGAAGTCCGCGATGGCTACCATCAATGGCAACCTGACGCGTCAGGTCACCAAGAAGACCATTACCGAAGACGCGCATAAGAAGGCTCTCGCCAGAATCGTCTCGGCCGAGAGTCTCGACGGGCTCGCGGCCTGCGACCTCGTGATCGAGACCGCGGTCGAGAAGGAAGAGATCAAGCGCAAGATTTTCCACGATCTTTGCGCGGTGCTGAAGCCCGAAGCGATTATAGCGTCGAACACGTCATCGATTTCGATCACCCGGCTGGCGGCCTCGACCGACCGGCCCGAGAAATTCATCGGCATCCATTTCATGAACCCGGTTCCGCTGATGGAGCTGGCCGAACTGATTCGCGGCATCGCCACCGACGACGCGACGTTCGACGCTGCCCGCGAGTTCGTCACCGCGATGGGCAAGCAGATTGCCGTTTCGGAGGATTTCCCGGCCTTCATCGTCAACCGCATCCTGCTGCCGATGATCAATGAGGCGATCTACACCCTCTATGAGGGCGTCGGGAACGTCGAAGCGATCGATGCCGCCATGAAGCTCGGCGCGCACCATCCGATGGGGCCGCTCGAGCTTGCCGATTTCATCGGACTCGATACCTGTCTGTCGATCATGCAGGTGCTTCACGAGGGACTGGCCGATTCGAAGTATCGCCCGTGCCCGCTGCTGGTGAAGTATGTCGAAGCCGGTTGGCTCGGCCGTAAGTCGCAGCGCGGTTTCTATGACTATCGTGGCGACAAGCCGGTCCCGACGCGCTAATTCGCCGCGCGTGGCAGAACCCTCCAGCTAAAGTTTGTTAACCGCCTCCCGCTAGGTTCACTCAACTTGAGTCGCGGAGAGTGCGTTTCCATGGACGTAATGAGCATCGTTAGCAGCATGATGGCCATGCAGGCTGCCAGCACCCAGCAGCAGATCGCAACCAGCGTCATGAAGCAGAATATCGATTCGGAAAGATCGGTGCTGCAATTGCTCCAGCCAGCCGCGAACAATCCGCCGGGCGTCGGCGGCAATCTCGATATTTCGGCCTGAACCCGGTCAGGAGACCGGCGTGATCCACCCGATTCCGGCACCGCCGGGTTCGGTCAGGATCGCGATGCGGCCGACATGCGGCACATCGAAAATCGGCCGCATCAGTTGCGCGCCTGCCGCGACAGCGGTCTTCACGCGCGCATCCACATCGTCCACCGCCAGATATGACATCCAGCCTTCCGGAACGCCCTCAAACGCCGGGCGATCGGTCGGGAAAATTCCCGCGGCCATTTCGCCGCCGGCATAGGCGACCCAGTAGGTGGCGCCGTCCTCCATCGGCATCGGCTCGAACGTCCAGCCGATGGTCGTCTGATAGAACTGCATGGCGCGTTTGGCGTCGGGCGTGACGAGTTCGTTCCAGTGAAAATGGCCGTGCGACGTCATGGCGGTCTCCCTCATCGGTCGTCTGGGCGCTACATTGTGCCGCTGATATCAAGCACGGACAGGATATTGCCTGCGGGATCCTTGAACCAGGCGATGGTGGGGCCGCCGTTACCGCGGGAGATGCCCTTGTCGTCGGTCTTGATGCCGGGATCGTTGTAAATCTCGAAATGGACGCCGCGTTTAACAAGCTCGTCGACTGCCTTGTCGACGTCGTCGACGGGAAAATTGAGCACGGTGAATGTCGCCGGCGCATGGTTGGCTTTTGGATAGATCAGCACATCGGCGCCGCCGCCGAGATGCAGGTTCAGGATTCCGTGCTCTTCGGACACTTCAAGTCCCAGCGTGCGGCCGTAAAATTCCTTCGCTTTGCCGATGTCATTGGTCGAGAAGCCGCTGAATGCATGGCTTGTTTTCAACATGGCTGCACTCCTTTGCATCACGATGGTTTCGGCTTGCGCCCACGCGGCATGAAACGCGCGGGTGTAGAGATTGGTTGCGCCCCCGGGGACCGGAATGACATTGACGTCATTCCGGTCAGGGAACTCGTAGCGGTGCGTCGCGCTAGGCTGCCTGCTCATAGGCCTGTTTCAATGCTTTGATGTCGAGCTTGGTCATCTTCATGACCGCCTCCATCACCTTCTGCGACTGCGCGGGCGACGCGCCCCCCATCAGATGGGGCATCTCGTTCGGAATGACCTGCCACGACACGCCGAACTTGTCCTTGAGCCAGCCGCACTGCTGCGTCTCGCCGCCTTCGGAGAGCTTCTCCCAATAGTGGTCGATGTCCTGCTGGGTTTCGCAGTTCACCATGAACGAGATGGCTGGTGAGAAGGAGAACATCGGAGGTCCGTTCAGCGCCAAGAACTTCTGTCCCTCGATCTCAAGTTCTGCCGTCATGACCGAGCCCTTGGGCATCGGCATGTTGTCGCCGTAGCGGGCGATGTGTCCGATCTTGGCGGACTTGAAGACGGACTTGTAGAAGTTGACGGCGTCTTCGGCTTTGCCGTCGAAGAACAGGCAGGGCACGATCTTTTGCATGGCGTGACTCCTTGTGTGTCAAAGCAATGAGCGGGTGGCGCAGATCACGCCGTAACGAAGGTGTCGAAGCCGCCCCAGAACATGCGCTTGCCATCGAAGGGCATATTTTTCGGATCATTCATCATTTTTGCGAGGCGCGGATCCGCCATCACCTTTTTCATCACGCTGTCGCGATGCTTGCGCGACTTGTAGGTGATCCAGGAGAAGACCACGGTCTCACCGGCCTTCAGCTTCACGCTCTGCGGAAACGAAGTGACCTTGCCGGGCTTGACGTCTTCGGCAACGCATTCGCGATAATCGAGAGCGCCGTGATCGATCCAGACCTTGCAGGCCAACTTGGCCATGGCCGTGTAGGCTTTCATGTTCTTCTTCGGGACCGGCAGAACAAATCCATCGACATACTGCATTTCAGACTCCTTTGGTGGTTTCCAGGTTTGTGCCGGCGAACGATCCGGCGGTGGTGAGTGTTAAAGGGCCGCTCAGGTCTCGCGCTCTGACGCGAAGTCAGGCGAAGAATTGCTCGAGCTTGTCGAGTGTTCCGGTCCAGCCGCGCTTATGGCCGTCGCGGGCCGCTTCATCGAAGAACTTGTCGTGGGTCAGCGTGAGCAGCGTGACGTCGCTTTCCTCGCGCAGCACCACGGTTACCTGCGAGACCCGCTCCGGCGTCGAATGCCACGCCCAGCTAAAAACCAGGCGCTGGTAGGGCGTCACTTCCAGATACTTGCCGCCGACTTGATGCGATTCGCCGTCGTCGGTGCTGAAGTTGATTCGGAAGTGCCCGCCGACGCGCACATCCATGTCGGCCTTTACGCTGTCGCCTATGGTGTGTCCGGGTCCGAACCACTGGACGATTTTGGCGGGGTCCGTCCACGCTTCGAAGACTTTGGAGGCTGGGGCTTTGAGTCGTCGGGCGAGGGTGAGGCTTGGCTGGGTGAGCATAAATCCTTCTCCACAAAAGCGGCGAGACGATCGAGTTGTGCGGTCCAGAATCGCTGGTAGCGGCTGAGCCATTCCATTGCCTGCTCCATCGGGGCCGCTGTCAGGCGGCACGTGACTGTGCGGCCTGTCTTGCTCCTGGTGATCAGTCCGGCGTCCGAGAGCACATCGAGGTGCTTCATGACGGCGGGCAGGGACATCGCGAACGGTTTCGCCAGTTCGCTGATGGTGACGCTGTCGCGCCCTTCAAGTTCGGCCAGCAATGCGCGCCGCGTCGGATCGGCGACGGCGGCAAACACGCGGTTCAGGCGGTCGGTAGAATAGTAAACCATGTGGTTAAGTATAGAGGCGAGCGAAGCGACGTCAAGGGGGCGACGTCAAATGGACCTGCGGCTTTATTTCGCGGTGGCGGCCTTGATCAGGTTCAAAGCGTCATCGCTGGCCCATTCGGCGGGGCCTGCGAGGGTCGCGATCTCGCATCCTGCGCCATCGACCAGTACGGAGGTCGGCATGCCCAGCGCGCGCCCGGCGCTCTTCAGATCCTGAAACACCTTCGCCTTCCGGTCATGGAAATAGGCGAGCTTGGTCAGCGCGGCCTCTTTGAGAAATTTTTTCGGCTTTTCGGCATCGCGGGTGTCGATATTGATCGCGACCACTTCAAAGTCCGCGCCGCCAAGGGTTTCCTGCAGCTTGTCGAGGGCTGGCATCTCCGTGCGGCATGGCACGCACCAGGTCGCCCACAGATTGACGAGGACGGTGCGTCCCTTCCATTCCGACAGCTTTCTGGTCTTGCCCTCGGAATCCTCGAACGCGAGATCGGGCAGTTGAAGCGGAGCAGTGGCCATGGTTAATGCGGCGACCTCGCCTTTCGCCAAAGGGGCGATCTTTTTGGCCAGATCGACCGCCGGCGCACATTGGGCCTGCGCGTGCGCATTGCGCATGAACCCGCCGATCCCGTATATCCCACCCAGTCCTGCCGCAGCCGTTATAATGGCGGAAACGATGGTTACTCGAATGCGAGAAGCATTCTTGCGGGGCAAACCGGGCGTCGATGGATTGATGTTGGTCATAGGCCTCGTCTCGGTTGGAATCGTCATGTTGCCGTCGCGGTACAGGAAACGGACGGTTTGACGGAAAAGTGTCGGTTGGCGGTTGGATCTGAGCAGAAACGCGTGAGTACCAGGATATGAGCAACAAGATGTGGGGCGGCCGCTTCGGTGAAAGTCCCGACGCGATCATGGAGGAAATCAACGTCTCGATCGACGTCGATCAGCACCTTTACGCCCAAGATATCGCTGCGTCTAAGGCTCACGCTGCGATGCTTGCGGCTCAGGGCATTATCACGGCCAACGATGCAAAAAACATCACGGGCGGTCTAGACACGATTTTGTCAGAAATCGGCAAGGGTTCGTTCTCGTTCAAGCGCGCGCTCGAAGACATTCACATGAATGTGGAGAGCCGCCTCGGTGAATTGATCGGGCCGGCCGCAGGCCGTTTGCACACTGCGCGTTCGCGCAACGACCAGGTTGCGACCGACTTCCGGTTGTACGTGCGTGATGTCATCGACGATATCGACCGGGCGCTGGCCGCGTTCCAGCGCGCGCTGGTCGATCGCGCGATCGAGCACGCCGACACAGTGATGCCGGGCTTCACGCATCTGCAGACCGCGCAGCCTGTGACATTCGGTCACCATCTGCTGGCCTACACGGAAATGGCCTCGCGTGACCGCGGCCGGTTCGCGGACGCCCGCAAGCGGCTGAACGAAAGTCCGCTGGGTGCTGCGGCGCTGGCCGGCACGTCATTTCCGATCGATCGTCACGCCACCGCGAGCGCGCTCGGGTTCGACCGGCCGATGGCCAATTCCCTGGACGCGGTGTCGGATCGCGACTTCGTGCTTGAAACACTGTCGGCGTCTGCGATTGCAGCGGTGCATCTGTCGCGCTTCGCCGAGGAGATCGTGATCTGGACGTCGCCTCTTGTGGGGCTGGTGCGCCTGTCCGACAAGTTCACGACCGGCTCGTCGATTATGCCGCAGAAGAGAAACCCGGACGCCGCCGAACTGGTGCGCGCCAAGACCGGCCGCGTTATCGGGTCGCTGACGGCATTGCTGATCGTGATGAAGGGGCTTCCGCTCGCCTACCAGAAGGACATGCAGGAAGACAAGGAAGGCGCGATGGAAGCATTCGCCGCGCTTTCGCTTGCGATCCGCGCCATGACCGGCATGACGCTTGATCTGGTGCCAGAGGAAGCGCGCATGAAGGTGGCGGCCGGTGAGGGCTACGCCACCGCGACCGACCTCGCCGACTGGCTGGTGCGCACGCTCAAGATGCCGTTCCGCGACGCGCATCACGTCACCGGACGAATCGTCGGGAAAGCCGCGGAGCAGGGCCTCGCCCTGCACAAGGTGCCACTGAGCGAGATGCAGGCGGTTGAGCCGAAAATCACCGCCTCGGTGATGGACGTGTTGTCCGTACAGGCCTCGGTGGAAAGCCGCACGAGCTATGGCGGCACCGCCCCGGCCAATGTCCGCGCACAGGCCAAGGAATGGCTCAAGCGGCTGGAAAAAGAGCAAAATTCGGGCTGATCCCTGATAATTTCATTTGATCCGGGCCTCGCCAGAACGGCCCCTTCTTTGTATGGTGGCGCGCAATTTCAAGGACTGACACGTGACTCCTCGCTCGCACTCCTTCTCGAAGCTGACGGCCATCGGGCTGATCGCATTGTCATCCGTGCTTGCCGGTTGCGGTCGCAAGGCGGGCCTCGACCTTCCGCCCGGTGCAGTTGCCGAACAGCGGCAGAACGGTGGCACGGCGGTTATGGGTGACCCGAACTCCGTAGCCAACCTGGAGAGCCAGGTTTATCGTCCGCCGGGCTCAAGCAGCATCGCGGTCGCGCCGCGCGGCGAAAAAAAGCGGATCCCGCTCGACGCGATCCTGGATTGATCCTGCCATGAATCATTTCCAGTATCGCAACGGCGTGCTGCACGCCGAAGACGTGAGCTTGACCCGTCTTGCCGATGAGGTGGGGACGCCGTTCTATTGCTACTCGACCGCGACACTTGAGCGTCACTACCGCGTCTTCGCCGAGGCCTTTGCCGGCGTGCCGACGCTGGTGTGCTATGCGATGAAGGCAAATTCCAATCAGTCGGTGCTTCGCACGCTCGCCAAGCTCGGCGCGGGCGCCGATGTGGTATCAGGCGGCGAACTGAAGCGCGCCCGCGCTGCGGGCATTCCGCCGCAGAAGATCCTGTTCTCCGGGATCGGCAAAACCGAAGCCGAACTGCGGCAGGCGCTTGCCGAAGATATTCTCTGCATCAACGTCGAGTCCGAGCCTGAACTCGAACTGCTGTCGAAGCTTGCGAGCGAGACGGGCCGCACCGCGCGTATTTCGGTGCGCATCAATCCGGATGTCGACGCCAAGACGCATGCGAAGATCTCCACCGGCAAGTCCGAAAACAAGTTCGGCATTCCGCTGAGCCGTGCGCGCGAGGTTTACGCCCGCGCCGCGAAGCTGCCCGGCATCAAGGTCACCGGCGTCGATATGCATATCGGCAGCCAGATCACTGATCTCGGACCGCTGGAGGATGCCTTCAAGCTGATGGTGGAATTCGTCGGTACGCTACGTGCGGATAGTCACACCATTTCGCATGTCGATTTCGGCGGCGGCCTTGGCATTCCCTATGAGCACGATTTGCCCAATCCGCCTGATCCGGTTGCATACGCGGCGATGGTCAAGCGCGTTACGAAGGGGATCGATGCGACATTGATGTTCGAGCCCGGGCGCATGATCGTCGGCAACGCCGGGATTCTTGTCAGTCGCGTGATCTATGTGAAGCATGGTGATGCGAAGAATTTCGTCATCATCGACGCGGCCATGAACGACCTCATTCGCCCGACGCTGTACGAGGCGCATCACGATATTGTGCCGGTGCGCGAGAACGACGCCCGCGACTTCACCGCGGATGTGGTCGGGCCGGTCTGTGAAACCGGCGACTATCTGGCGCTCGACCGCAAGATGGCTGAGCCGAAGCCGGGCGATCTTGTGGCGATCATGACAGCCGGTGCTTACGGCGCAGTGCAGTCCGGCAGCTACAACACGCGCGCGCTGGTGCCCGAGGTGCTGGTCAAGGATGGCGAGTATGCCGTGGTGCGGCCGCGCATCGACGCCGAGGCGCTGATCGCGATGGACCGCACGGCGCCGTGGTTGTAGCTGCAGTCAGCATTGCGGTGTAACGCTCGCCTGTCCGGCCGCGAGTGCTGACAGGCCACGAGCGCCGGAAATGCCGTGCTGGGCGGTGCTTTTTCAGTCCGGATCGGAATAAAAATTATCTTCTCATTGCTGCTCTGGTCCGATGCGGATGATCTCTGCATTCAGACGCTGGACAATATTACGCATGGTCTTGCTGTCACGACCTCGACACCTGACGCCTTCACACAGACGATCCGCACCGATTACGAGCGGTGGGGCAGGGTCGTAGACGCCGCAGGAGCGAAGCTCAATTGATGAGCAGAGCAGACAGCGATTCACCGTCTGCGCGATGGACTGCAAGGCCGTGGCTTGGTCGCTGCCGCTTGGTTGCGATCTACCACAATCCTGGAATCAGCCGGTCACGCACTTTCCGCCGGTAGTCGTCATAGCCGGGCAGATGGGTGACCAGAAATCTCTCTTCATCAATCAGGCGTACGGCGATCATCGCGCTCAGGACGATCGCGGGTATGAATGCCCACCAGGAATCGAGCGCTAGCGGTGTCGCAAGAAACAGCACGATTGCTCCGACATACATCGGGTGCCGGACAACAGCATATGGGCCGGTCGAGACAACCTTCTGGCTCTCGGCGACTTCGACGATGCTCGATGCGTAGGTGTTCTCGCGAAACACCAGAAAAATGATGACATATCCCGCCATGACGCCGATATCGCCAAGAACGATCAGGGCCATAGGAACATCCGACCACTGCCAGCGAAAATCGAAGCCGGGAACCAGAAACAGAATGACGCCGGCTGCCGCTGTCAGTGTTTGAATGATCTTTTGGCTCTTTTCCTTTTCGGCAACGGGACCAGCCTTGAGCCGCCGCCCGATCAGCGCGTCATCGTGCCGCGCGAGATACAGAATGATGGCGGCCGAGGCGGCGCCCATGATCGCGATGTAGACCCAGCCTTCCCAGAAGCGGAGCGACCAGGCCGGTATGAAAAATATCGCTGCGACGACCAGAAGCGATCGAAGCAGCCCGGCGAGTGCTTTTCTGGCGTTGGTGGTCATAGCGCCTCCACAGTCGTGCGCGCGTGACGTAGCCCATTCCGGAACAAGGTCGATATCGGGCCGCAGCCTTGCGGCGTCACGCTTTCGTGAAAAGCGGCAATCTGGCTGCGGCAGGCCCCTTGCATGTGGGTATGTGGCTGAGGCCATGCCTCATTGCCGCCGCCGTGCTAGGCTGCACTTCAAGTGAATCTGGAGAAGCGGTTGAGCGGACTGACACCAGACCCATCAGAGCGCCCGCGCGATCCTGAATCGGCGCGGCAGCTTCAGCTTGCGCAGGCCTTGCAGCGGGCGCGGCTTGCGGTCGCGTGGGAACGCGGCTGGCCGCATCTCGCTCGGCTGCTGACGGTTGCGGGACTTTTTCTGGCCGCATCCTGGGCCGGTCTCTGGATCGCTCTTCCGCTTGTTGCGCGCATCATTGCCTCTGCCGTCTTTGTGCTGCTGGCTGTCGGGGCGCTGGTTCCGGCGGTCCGGTTTCGCTGGCCAACACGCGAGGACGCGCTGCGGCGGCTCGATCGTGGAACCGGCATTCGCCATCGCCCGGCCACGGCGCTGACCGATACGCTGAAGTCGCAGGACCCGATTACGCAGGCGCTGTGGCAGGAGCAGCGTGCGCGCACGTTGGCGTCAATCAAGCGCATCCGCGCCGGTCTGCCGTCGCCGCGCCTCGCACTGCACGATCCCTGGGCGCTGCGTGCGCTGGTCGTCGTGCTGCTGGTTGCGACCTATGTCGCCGCCGGCAGCGATCGTTTCGCGCGGGTTGTTGCGGCGTTCGACTGGGACGGCACGTTTTCCGCAGCGAACGTTCGCGTCGATGCATGGGTGACGCCGCCGCCCTACACCAGCCGTCCGCCGATCATCCTGTCCAACTCCTTGAACAAGGATGCGCATCAGTCGGAGACGGGGCCTGTCTCGGTCCCAGCGGCGAGCACACTGATTGTCCGGTCCAGCGGCGGCAGGCTCGATGTTGCTGCAGGCGGCGGCGTAACAGAAGTGCCTGTCGCCGGAAACGCGCCACAGGGGACCAACGAGCGGCATTTCACCATCACGGGTGATGGCACCGCGCATGTCCGTTCGCCTTCGGGGCAGCCGCAATGGACGTTCCATGCGGTGCCTGATCGTGCGCCCAATATCTCACTCGCCAAGGATCCCGAGCGGCAGGCCAAGGGGGCGCTGCTGTTGTCCTACAAGCTCGAAGACGATTACGGCGTGACCGAAGCGCAAGCGCAGTTCGCACCTCGCGCCGCGAAAGAGGGAGGCGCCGGGGACGATAGCGCCAAGGCGCAGCCGCTGTTCGATCCGCCGTCGATCACGCTCGGATTGCCGAATGTGCGCACGCGCAACGGCGTCGGCCAGACGGTGAAGGATCTGAGCGAAAATCCTTACGCCGGCGCAGATGTCACGCTGACGCTGACTGCGAAAGACGAAGCCGGCAACGAAGGACGCAGCGAGCCGTTCGACATGCGGCTGCCGGAACGCCTGTTTGTGAAGCCGCTGGCGCGCGCGCTGATCGAGCAGCGCCGCAACCTCGCACTCGACGCCAATCAGAAGCCGCTGGTACTGATTGCGCTGGAAGCGCTGATGATTGCGCCCGAGGCGTTCACGCCCGAGCTTGGACATTATCTCGGGCTGCGTATCGTCGCGAGCCAGCTCGGCCGAGCCAATACGCGCGATGCGATGCGGGCGACCGTGGACAGCCTGTGGGCGCTCGCAATTGCGATCGAGGACGGCAACATCACCGATGTCGAGAAGGCGTTGCGTGCTGCGCAGGATGCGCTCAAGGAGGCGCTGGAGCGCGGCGCCAGCGACGAAGAGATCAAGAAGCTGACCGACAATCTGCGCGCGGCACTGGACAATTTTATGCGCCAGTTGGCCGAGCAGTTGCGTAACAATCCGCAGCAACTGGCCCGGCCGCTCGATCCCAATACCAAGGTGATGCGCCAGCAGGACCTCAAGAACATGATCGATCGTATGGAGCGGTTGTCGCGCTCCGGCGACAAGGATGCCGCGCGGGCGCTGCTCGATCAGATGCAGCAGATGCTGGAAAACCTGCAGATGGCGCAGCCCGGGCAGGGCGACGGCGACATGGAGCAGGCGCTGAACGAACTCGGCGACATGATCCGCAAGCAGCAGCAACTGCGCGACAAGACGTTCAAGCAGGGGCAGGAATCCCGGCGCGATCGCAGCCGCGGCGAGCAGGGCGATCAGAGTCAGATGGACGGGCTACGCCAGGACCAGCAGGCGCTGCGTGACCGGCTCAGCAAATTGCTCGACGACATGAAGAAGAACGGCATGATGCCGGGCCGGCGCGGCGAAAAGGGTCAGCCGGGTCAAGGTCAGCAGGGCCAACAAGGTCAGGGACAGGATGGCCAGGACGGCGGCGACTCGCTTGGCGATGCCGACTCCGCGATGGGCGATGCCGGCAGCCAGCTTGGGCAGGGCAATGCCGACGGCGCGGTGGATTCGCAGGGCCGCGCACTCGAAGCCTTGCGCAAGGGCGCGCAGAATCTGGCGCAATCGATGCAGCCGGGCGAAGGGCAGGACACCGGACCGGGTAATCGGATGGGCCGTCAGCAGAACAGCGGCAACACCACCGATCCGCTCGGGCGGCCGCTCAACGGCCGCGAATGGAGCGACGATCTCACCGTGAAGATTCCCGGCGAGATTGACGTGCAGCGCGTGCGCCGAATTCTGGAAGAATTGCGCCGCCGTCTCGCCGACCCGCAGCGGCCGCAGATCGAACTCGATTACATCGAGCGTTTGCTCAAGGATTATTGAGTTTTAGGCTTCCTGCTGTTCCACCGTCTGCCCGGGCTTGTCCCGGGCATCCCGAGATCACCGGGACATAGGCGAGCAAGCGCCGCCGTCCTTCAGGCGGCTATGCCCGGTGATGACATCTGAACTGTTCCCGGTCCTGTTCCGAATTTTCCGATACCGCGCTTGACAGCTTTGCCCGGCGCTAGTATTTAACCAAAAGGTTATTTAACCGAATGGTTATCTTGGAGCTTCGATGGACCCGCTCAGCATCAAATTTGCCGCGCTTGCCGATCCCACCCGCCGCGCCATCCTGGCGCGGCTGGTGCTCGGCGAGACGTCGGTGACGGAACTGGCGGAGCCGTTCGCCATGAGCATGCCCGCGGTGTCGAAGCATCTGAAAGTGCTGGAGCATGCCGGTCTGGTGACGCGCGGTCGCGCGGCGCAGTGGCGTCCGTGCAGGATTGAGCCGGCGGCGCTCAAGGAAGTTGACGACTGGCTCGAGAATTATCGCCGCTTCTGGGAGGCGGGACTGGATCGCCTTGAGGCGTATCTCGGCGAGTTGCAGGCGAAAGAGAAACTGGAAGCCTCTTCAAAGCGCCGCAAGACGGCAAAGCGGAAATCGCCGCAGCGAGCGCCGCTAAAGAAATAGAGGGACCGCTTCCCGGCGACGTTCGGACACATCAGCACCAACCGAAGTAAGGAGTTTATCCATGGCCGACCAACCAGTTCAGATTCCGCCGCTCGTTCCGCATCTCGTGGTCGATGGCGCCGTTGATGCGTTGACATTCTATAGCAAGGCATTCGGCGCGACCGAAACCATGCGGATGCCGGCGGAAGACGGCAAGCGTTTGATGCATGCGCAGATGATCGTGAATGGCGCGGCGGTGTATTTGATGGACTACTTCCCCGAGTACTGCCACCACGGCGACGGCAAGACGGAATCTCCCGGCAAGCTCGGCGGCTCGACGTTCCTCATCCATCTCGAAGTGCCGAACTGCGACGAGGCCTACAAGCGCGCGATCGCCGCCGGCGCAACATCGATTCTCGAGCCTTGGGATGCATTCTGGGGCGCGCGTTACGCGCAGGTGCGCGATCCGTTCGGTCATGGCTGGAGTCTCGCGCATCCGCAGCCGGCACCGGCAGCCTGATCGCAGCACACATCAAAAGCAAACATCTTTCGGAGTAAAGAGATGGCCTCGACTCAATCTGCCGCGGTGGCAGAAACTTTCAGCAAGGAATTCGTCATCGAGCGAACGGATCGCGCACCTGCGCG